>Kit_p2__coassemble_299_pt1 | contig 115572 bp, 109 predicted proteins | sample Kit_p2__metabat2_high_PE_005 | metagenome-assembled genome bin Kit_p2 | reverse complement strand
CGAGGGCACTGGCGTTAAACCCGAAGTTCATCGTGTGTGACGAGCCGGTATCGGCCCTGGACGTATCGATCCAGGCGCAGATCCTGAACCTGATGAAGCAGCTGCAGAACAAGATGGGTCTGACCTACATGTTCATCACCCATGACCTGTCCGTAGTAAACCACTTCTCGGACGACATCGCGGTCATGTATCTTGGAAAGCTGATCGAGAAGGCACCGTCAGAGGAGCTGTTTGCCCACCCGACGCACCCGTATACCCAGGCGCTGTTATCAGCGATCCCGATCCCGTCCCTGGACAACCGGAGGGAGAGGATCCTGTTAAAGGGAGAGATCACCTCCCCCATCGAGCCGCCGAAGGCATGCCGTTTTGCGAACCGGTGTCCGTATGCGACGGACCGCTGCCGCTCGGAGGAGCCGCAGCTTAAGGAGATCAGCCCGGGACACTTCGTGTCCTGCTTCCTTACCGACTAGGTTTTATAAGGCCGGAACTCTTTTATGGGAGTTCCGGTCTTTTTTGAACTTTGCCGTTGCGTAAGGCTGGATTCCGTGCTATAATCAGTTCCAGATGTAAAAATATGATTCGTAACAAGGGGAGCCTGTATACAGGCTGAGAGGAAATTGTGAATTTCGACCCATAACCTGATTTGGATAATGCCAACGTAGGGACATAAGCGTATGCCTGACTGACTGCCGTTATCCGGCGGTCTTTTTTTAATGGAAAAGGAGAAAATTTGTATGAAACAGACATCAGAAAGGCTGATGCCGGCTTTCTTCATTCTGGGCCTCCTGGTCCTCTGGGAGGGGGCGGTACGGATCTTTGGGATCCCCCTATATGTGCTGCCGTCGCCGGTCCAGGTGGCGGAAACCCTGGTCCAGGAACTGCCTGTGCTGGCACTGCATGCCCGGGTAACAGTGGCAGAGGCCCTGGCTGGCGTGGCCATTTCCCTGGTCCTGGCCCTGGTGCTGGGGATCCTTATGGACTGTTTTCCAATGATCCGCCAGGGACTTTATCCGGTCCTGGTGGTGACACAGACGGTGCCCATGATCGTTCTGGCACCGATTTTCATCATTTATATGGGCTTCGGCGCTGCTCCCAAGATCCTGACGGTGGTTTTAATGTGCTTTTTCCCGGTAGCGGTGAGCTTTTCCGATGGCCTGAGCCAGGTGGATGCGGAATATGTGCATCTGGTCCGGTCCTATGGGGCAGGACGGTGGAAAACCTATTGCCTGGTGAAGATCCCGGCGGCAGTGCCGGCGCTTCTTTCGGGACTTAAGGTGGCAGCCACATACAGCATCAGCGGAGCTGTGGTGGGAGAGTGGATCGGCTCCCAGGAAGGGCTGGGCTATTACCTTCTGCGGGTGAAAAACGGCTATATGCTGGATAAGGTGTTTGCCTGTGTGGCAGTGATCATTTTTTTAAGCCTGTGCATGAACGGGCTCATCCGACTGTACCAGTACCTGGGAATGCCGTATCTGAGAAAACAGCGGTAATATAGAACATAAAAACTGGAGGAGAAGACAATGAGAAAGATGAAGAGGAATCTTGCGGCTGCAGCGGCCTGTGCCCTGGCAGTATCCATGGTCCTGGGAGGCTGTGGAAAAAAAGGAGAAAATGAGACAGCAGAAGGAGCTTCGGAAAAAACGGAGCTGGAAGAGGTGACTGTGATCCTGGATTATGTGGCAAATACCAATCATACAGGCATGTATGTGGCCCTGGACCAGGGGTATTATGAGGAAGAGGGACTGAAGGTGAATATTGTGGAACCGACAGAAGGGGCTACGGCTTCTCTGGTGGCTGTGGGAAAAGGCGATTTCGGAATCAGCTACCAGGAGGATGTGACCGTTGCCTTAACGTCCGAGGATCCGCTTCCCATTAAGGCCATCGCGGCAGTGATCCAGCACAATACCTCGGGCTTTGCGGCTTACAAAGATAAGGGGATCCATTCTCCAAAGGATTTTGAGGGGAAAACGTATGCGGGCTGGGGCGGCCCGGGAGAGGAAGCCGTATTAAAGGCGGTCATGACCCAGGCCGGAGCCGATTTTTCAAAGCTGAACCTGGTGATCTCCGATGGGTCTGGGTTTGAGGCCCTAAAGGACAAGGTGGATATCATGTGGTTCTACGAGGCGTGGGATAGTGTGAAATGTGAACTCAATGATTTCCCCATCAGCTATATGCCGGTGCGGGATCTGGACGAGCGGCTGGATTATTATACGCCGGTGATCATTGCAGGGAATAAGGTCCTGGAGGAGAAGCCGGAGATGGTAAAGAAATTCCTGGCTGCCACCTCCAGGGGATATGGATTTGCCATGGAAAAACCGGAGGAGAGCGCAGAGATCCTTCATAAATATGCTCCGGATTATTCCCTGGAAATGCTCACCATGTCCCAGAAGTACCTGGCAGACAAATATGCGGAGGATGCGGACCGCTGGGGAGAGATGAAGGACCAGGTATGGGATAATTATACGGAATTTATGGTGGAGTACGGTGTCATCCAGGAGGCAATCCCGGCGGCTGAGTGCTATACCAATGAATTTCTTCCAGATAAGGAGTAAAGAAAATGATGAAGCTGGAGATTTCCGGCCTATCTTTTTCCTATGGGGAAAGGCAGGTTCTGGAGGATATTTCCTTCGGCGTGGCAGAGGGAGAGTTTGTCAGCCTCCTGGGGCCGTCGGGCTGCGGAAAGTCTACGGTCCTAAAGCTTCTGACCGGGATCCTTTCGCCTGATCGCGGGAGGATCCTGGTGGATGGAGAAGAGATCCGGGGGCTTTCAAGCCATTTTGCCTATATGCCCCAGAACGATCTTCTGTTTCCCTGGAAGACCATCCTGGACAATGTGTGCCTGTACGGACGGATCCACGGCTCTGTGGAGGAAATGCGGGAGCAGGCCAGGGAGTATTTTCCTGTATTTGGTCTGGAGGGATATGAAGACAGCTATCCTGCCTCTCTTTCCGGCGGGATGCGCCAGCGGGCCGCCTTTTTGAGAACGGCCCTATGCAGCGCGGACATCCTTCTTCTGGATGAGCCCTTTGGAGCCCTGGATGTGATCACCAGGGGAGAAATGCAGGACTGGCTCCTGGCCATGAGAAAGGAACTGGGAAAAACGGTGGTCCTGGTGACCCATGACATGGATGAGGCCATCTATTTATCCGATCGGATCCTGATCCTGAACCCGGCTCCGGCAGGGATCCACGGGGAGATCTCTGTCTGTGAGACCCAGAGGGACCGGGACTGGCTTTATGGACAGGGAGAGCTGCGCCGGAAGATCCATGGACGGATTATGGGAAAGGAGAGAAAGGGAAATGATGCTTTGTGATGCCCATGCCCATCTGGGGAACGATACAGAATGGGAGGAGCGGACCGGAAAGGGAATCCTTTCCCTGATCTGCGCCACAGGGCCGGAGGAAGCCGGGAAGCTGTTTTCCAGGCTGGAATGGCTTAAGGGGAGAGCTGTGGTCCCCACCGCCGGGCTCCATCCATGGTATGCAGACCAGTATACGGTCCAGGATATGGAGCCATATATCCGGCGGTGCCCGGTGGTTGGCGAGATCGGTATGGACAGCGTCTGGTGCCAGGTGCCCCTTCCGGTCCAGGAGCAGGTGTTTAGAGAACAGCTGGCTATGGCCTGTTCCCTTAAAAAGCCGGTGATTCTCCATACCAAAGGCCAGGAAAAGGCCATTGCCTCCATTCTGAGGGAGTATCCGAACCGGTATCTCGTACATTGGTATTCCTGTGAGGAATATCTGGAGGAGTATCTGGCTCTGGACTGCTACTTTTCTGTGGGACCGGATGTGTGGTGGAATCCCGCGGTGGCACAGGCGGCAAGGCGAGTGCCCAGGGACCGGATCCTGGTGGAAACGGACGGGCTGGGAGCGGTACAGTGGGCCTATGAGAACGGGCCAGAGGATGGGAAGCGGACGGCTCCGGGAACAGTTTCGGAAGCGCTGGAGAACACAGTCCGCACGATGGCAGAGATCAGAGCCGTGTCTTTGGAGGCCATGGAAGAGCTGGTTTTTGACAATCTGGTTCGTGGATTTCTGGGGGAGTTGTATTGTTTTTGATTCTCTCATGTGCTACAATCAGAGTGTTCCAATCGTATACTGCTGCTGGAGAGGACTGCCATGAAAAACTCCGTAACCATAAAAGAGATGACTCGGGCGGAAGGAAATCATATGATCAGAACAAACGAAATCGTAACGCTTTATCATGGCTCAAAATCGGGAATCCGTGGGAAGATCGCTCCCATAAGCCGAGAACGCTGCGATTTTGGTAAAGGATTTTATATGGGGACGGATCGGACCCAGCCGCTTACTTTAATCTGCAATTATCCCGATGCCAGAATCTATACGCTGAGTGCTGATCTGTCAGATCTCAGGATCCTTGATATAGAAGTGGGGTTGGACTGGGCGCTGCTGGTTGCGTATAATCGTGGAAAAATGGATTCCATAAAAGGGTCAGCAATTTATGATCGTTTTTTCAACGGAGAAATTACGGATATGGCTCTTGTTAACAGTCTTTCAGCGCTGAAGCTTGGCAGACAGTATGTAGCTTTAACAGAAAAAGCCTGTAAAAAAAATAAGGATTCTTGATGAACAGAAACTTACGGAGGATGATCGCAAAAAACTGAAGCAGGAGAGTGAAGCCAACCGTTCAAAGGGAATCGCAATGGCAGATGAGATCTGCCGGAAGTATCGTCGTGACGGCATGTTTTTTGACGAAATATTAAAAGCGGGTGAATAGAATGGAAAAACTTACACTTGAAAAGCGCCAGCTATGTGATATACAAGGACGATTATTTGAACTTGCTCTGAAAGCTGGATATGATTGCCCATTTTTTATAGAAGCTTTTATGAATAGTAAAGTTGCGGCTGCCCTGGATGATGTTTACGACCGGATGCAGTGGGCAGGCGAGGAATATATTCTTGAAGAGCTGAATGACGAAGTTGGAGGACTTAAAAAGACGGGCATATCTTACTCTATGGAGGTAATGTACTGGAGCGGATATACGTACCGTTACTGGCATTATTATACAGGGGAGTGCAGTAATGAAATATATAAAGCCGCCGATGCGGAAACCATGAATGAATGCTGGTCTGGTTTCCATACGCTTGATGTTGAGATGGCCATTGATGATCTGAAGGAGATCTATGAACAAAAACGGGATAAAGAGTGTATAAAATAAAAGCTGCCTGACCCTCCATATTACGGAGGAACAGGCAGCTTTTATGATTCTGGAAACCGCTAAATCCTTTCCGGAGACGGCTCGTCGTACAGATCGTAAGGCGTCACCTGGTAAACGTAGAAGTTCAGCCAGTTGCAGTACAGGGTGTTGGCCATATTTCTCCAGGTCAGGGGAGGGATGGAGAAGGGATCGTCATGGTCGTAATAATTTTTCGGGAGGGCCGGATCCAGTCCGCGGTTCAGATCCCTGTGATACTCGGCGTTTAAGGTCATGCGGTCGTATTCGGGATGGCCCTGGACGAAGATCTGGCTTCCGTCCCGGTTCATCACAAGAAAGACTCCGGCCTCCTCAGAGCGGGCAAGGATCTTAAGCTCCGGGTGCTTCAGGATATCCTCCTCCCGGACCTCGGTGTACCGGGAATGGGGGCAGTGAAAGGTATCGTCGAAGCTCCGCATCAGGGGGACCTTCCGGTCCAGGGTCCTGTGGGTGTAGATGCCCGACAGTTTTTCCTCCCTTTTATATTTGGGGATCCCGTAGTGGTAGTAAAGCCCAGCCTGGGCGCCCCAGCACAGGTGCATGGTGGAGGTCACATGGGACCGGCTCCATTCCATAACTGTTTTTAATTCCTCCCAGTAATTGACCTCCTCATATTCCATCAGCTCCACCGGCGCTCCGGTAATGATCATACCGTCGAAGCGGCGGTTTTTTACGTCCTGGAAGGTCACATAAAATTTATTTAAGTGGCTGGCGGAGGTGTGGGTGGATTCGTGGGTGGACATGACCATATACGTACATTCCACCTGTAAGGGGGTATTGGATAAGGCCCTTAAAAGCTGGGTCTCCGTGTCCTCCTTTAAGGGCATCAGATTCAGGATCAGGATCTCCAGAGGACGGATGTCCTGGCTGGAGGCCCTGGCCTCATCCATGATAAATACATTTTCGCTTTCCAATATGGCCCGCGCGGGCAGATCGTTCTGAATTTTAATGGGCATGGTCGTCTTCCTCGGTCATCTTAAGAAAATCTTCCTCTGAGAGAATGGGGATCCCCAGTTCTCGGGCTTTCTTATTTTTTGCTGAATTTGATGTCACATCGTTGTTGATCAGGTAGCTGGTTTTGGAAGTCACAGAGCCCGTGGCTTTTCCTCCCAGGGCCTCGATCCGTTCCTGGAGGGCCTTCCGGTTGGCAAAATGGGTCACAGAGCCTGTGATCACGAAGGTTTTTCCTGCCAGGGGCCCGTCCGCAGACTCCTCCGGGCCGTTCTCCAGGGTCAGTTCCTTTAAAAGCCGGTCCAGGCTTTCATTGTTTTTCTGATCCTTAAAGTATCCCACCCAGGCGTCTGCCAGAACGGCTCCGATGCCGTCGATGGCACATAGCTCCTCGGCATCGGCCCTGCGCATGGCGTCCAGGTCAAAGCGGAAATGCCGGCAGATCATTTTGGCGTTGGCCAGGCCGATGCCTGCGATGCCCAGGCCGTAGATCAGCCGCGGGAGAGTGGTATGGGAGGCGTTCTCTGCGGCCTGTACCAGGTTTTCATAGGATTTTTCCCCGAAGCCCTCCATGGTGACAATGGCGTCCCGGTGATGGTCCAGATGGAAGATATCGGCAAATTCATGGATGAACCCGGCGGCAATGAATTTTTCCAGGGTCATTTCTGAAAGACCGTCGATATTTAAAGCATCCCGGCTGACGAAAAGATCGAAGGCCTTGATCTTTTTGGCCTGGCAGTCCGGGTTGGTACAGTACAGGGATTTTATATCATTGACACTGCGGATCTCTGTTGCCCCTCCGCAGACGGGACAATGGGCGGGGATATCCCTGACGCCGCTGCGGGTCAGGTTATCGGCGATCTGGGGGATGATCATATTGGCTTTATAAACGGTGATCCGGTCTCCGGCTCCCAGCTCCAGCCCCTCCATGATACTGAGGTTGTGGACACTGGCCCGGCTTACGGTGGTCCCCTCCAGCTCCACCGGCTGGAATACGGCCACCGGATTGATAAGTCCCGTCCGGGATGCGCTCCATTCAATATAGGAGAGAGTGGTCTCCTGGAGCTCGTCCGCCCACTTAAAGGCAATAGAATCTCTGGGGAATTTGGCGGTGCGGCCCAGGGATGCGCCGTAGGCGATATCGTCATAGAGAAGCACCAGGCCGTCGGAGGGGATGTCGCTGTCCTCGATCCGGCGGCTGAAATCTTCTACTGCCGCCTCCAGGGTCTCCGGGGTCACCTCCACAAACTCCACAGTCTCAAAGCCCATGGAAGCCAGCCATAAAAACTGCTCCTTCCGGGAGTTCTTAAAATCCACGCCATCGGCCTGTACCAGAGAAAAGGCCATGAAACGGACGTTCCGGCTGGCGGTGACGACGCTGTTTAACTGGCGGACAGAGCCGCTGCACAGATTCCGGGGATTTTTATACCGGGCGTCTGCGTCTGCGATGGAGGCATTGAGTTTTTCAAAATCCGAATAGGTGATGACAGCTTCCCCCCGCAGGATCAGCCGTTCCTTGTACGGGATGGACATGGGAAGGTTCACAAAGGTCCTGGCGTTTCCGGTGATCACCTCTCCGATCTCACCGTTGCCTCTGGTGACTGCCTTGGATAAGACACCGTTTTCGTATGTGAGCACCACAGTGAGGCCGTCCATTTTCCAGGAAAGGAGGCCCGTCTGGTTTCCCAGCCATTCTTTTAACTCATCCACACTCTTTGTCTTATTAAGGGAAAGCATGGGCTTTTCATGACGCTCCCTGGGGAGCTCGCTTAAGACCTCATAGCCCACCTTCTGGGTGGGGCTTCCGGCAAAAACTGTGCCGGTCTCCTCCTCCAGCCTTAAGAGCTCGTCGTACAGCCGGTCATACTCCAGGTTGCTCATCAGCTCCCGGCTTTCCTGGTAATAGGCCCTGGACGCTTCAGAAAGGACAGCGGCCAGCTCCTTCATCCGTTTTAAGCGATCATCCATTTCGGCTCCTCCTTTCCTGTCCGGCGGCGGTCCATCCGGTGCGTGACGACGAATCCTGGGGGGAAGCCGGTCTTCTGGGGGAAGCGGCCGGCTTCCTGGTGGTATCCGATGCTTTCTCGGTCGCAGCAGCTGGCCTTCTGGTGGGATCCGCTGGTTTCCTGGTCACGCTGGCTGGTTTCCCGGCCATGGCTGCCTGCATGGGAAGATTGGTGGAGTCCTTCACCAGGCGGCGGATCTCCGCCACCTCCGCCTCCGTCAGTTCCCGGTACTGGCCCCGTTCCAGTCCGCCCAGGGTGATGTTCATGATCCGCACCCGCTTTAAGTGCTTTACATGGAAATCCAGGGCCCGGCACATACGGCGGATCTGCCGGTTTAGGCCCTGGGTCAGTATGATGTGGAAGGTATAGGGGCCGGTCTTCCAGGCCTTGCAGGGCTTTGTCTTTACGGCCAAGTCTTCGATCCATACGCCTTCGCGCATTTTCTGGAGAAATTCCTCTGTCACCGGATGGTTGACAGCCACGGCATACTCTTTTTCATGGTTATTCCCGCCCCGGAGGATCTTATTCACGATGTCCCCCTGGTTTGTCATTAAGAGGAGTCCTTCGGAGTCCTTGTCCAGACGGCCCACCGGGTAGATCCGCTGGGGATAATTTAAAAATTCCACGATATTTTCAGCCTGGTCCTTGTCAGAGGTGGTACACACGATCCCCCTGGGCTTGTTGACCGCCAGGAATACAGGCTTGTCCTTTCCGCCTACGGTCTTTCCGTCACAGACCACAGTCTGGCCGGGAGCCACCTTCATGCCCATGGACGCGGTCTGTCCGTCCACCAGCACCTTTCCGGCTTCAATGAGGCGGTCCGCCTCCCGCCGGGAGCAGACTCCGGCGTCACTGAGATATTTATTAAGACGAATGGCTTCCTCCATTGATGATCCTCCTTTTTATGACTCATAAATATTGTATCCTGCTGTGATCCCATGGCCTGGGATGGAAAACGCCCCGCCGCCTGGGACGGGCCTGCCGGACCCGCCGTTTCCGGCGCAGGGCGTGAAAGGCTTAGACAGGATCATTGGTAATGAACATGGCGTCGCCAAAGCTGAAGAAACGATACCGCTCTTTTATGGCTTCCTGGTATGCGTTTAAGATGTGCTCTCGTCCGGCCAGGGCGGAGACCAGCATCACCAGGGTCGATTCCGGAAGGTGGAAATTGGTGATCAGGCAGTCCAGGATCTTAAAACGGTATCCCGGGTAGATGAAGATATCGGTCCAGCCGCTTCCTGCCTTTAAGATTCCGTCCTCACCGGTGGCAGACTCCAGGGTACGGCAGCTGGTGGTGCCCACACAGATCACACGGCCGCCGTTTTTTTTCGTGTCGTTGATCTTTTTCGCCTCTTCCTCCTCCACCACATAAAACTCCGAATGCATGTGGTGCTCCTCGATGGTGTCCACCTTTACGGGCCGGAAGGTTCCCAGGCCCACATGGAGGGTCACATGGGCGATGGTGACGCCCATATCCTGGATCTCCTGAAGGAGCTCCTGGGTAAAATGGAGACCGGCAGTGGGAGCGGCTGCAGAGCCGTCGTGCTTTGCATAGACCGTCTGATAGCGGTTTTTATCCTTTAACTGGTGGGTGATATAGGGCGGCAGGGGCATCTGTCCCAGCTGGTCCAGGATCTCTTCAAAGATCCCGTCGTATTCAAACTGGATCAGGCGGTTGCCCTCGTCCACAACGCCCACGACCGTTCCCTTTAAAAGGCCGTCTCCGAAGGAGACCTCTGCGCCCTCCTTCATCTTTTTTCCAGGCTTTACCAGGGTCTCCCAGACATTGTCGCTTTTTCTCTTTAATAGCAGGACCTCGATCTTTGCGTCGGTTCCCACCTTATGGCCGATGAGACGGGCCGGGATCACCTTTGTGTCATTGATGACAAGACAGTCTCCCTTTTTTAAATACTGCCTGATATCCCGGAAATGCCGGTGGCTGATATTTCCCGTTTCCTTATTTAATACAAGGAGCCTGGATGCGGCCCGGTCCTCTAAAGGATCCTGGGCAATCAGCTCCTGGGGTAATTCAAAATTGAAATCTGTTACATTCATGGTATGCACCTTCTCCCGTAAAAAATCGCTCTGCCTCATTGTACCAGAATGAAAAACGAAAAGCAAGAAAAGGAAAGAAAACTTATGCGGCTGCCGGATTTGACAAAACCCGCTTCATGGCGTATGATATTTTTTAGTATGGGCGTATGCCCTCTGGGCTTGTACAACGATGAAAAAAGGAGAGACTGCTATGATCCAGGATATTGGAGAACACAGGTTTGACCTGTCCTTTCGCCAGCCGGAGGCCAGGGACGAAGATTATGTATTATATATGAAGAGCAATAAAACGCTCTTAAGAAAAGCAGAGGATGGAAATTATGAGATCCCCAGATTTTCAGATTTCCCCATGGAAAAGGTGCGGCTGAAAATGAAGGCGTATTATCTGTTTGCCATCGACGGAACGGGGTATTATTATGTGCGGGAAATGCTCCAGGGAGAAGAGGATGGGTATGAATTCTGTCCTACTTCGGTGTTCCGGAAAATGACGCCCATGTACCAGGCCTTTGCCGGGATCACAGCCACCCAGCTCCACCGGTGGAAGGAGAGCCGGAGGTTCTGCGGCCGCTGCGGCCATGAGACCGAGGACAGTAAAACGGAGCGGGCGGTGGTCTGTCCCTTCTGCGGCCAGACGGAATACCCCAAGATCTGCCCGGCCGTGATCGTGGCCATTACAGACGGAGACAGGATCATCCTGTCCAGATACCGGGTCAGCAATAATCCGTACCGGGGCTATGCGCTGATCGCCGGTTTTGTGGAGATCGGAGAGACCTTTGAGGATACAGTGCGCCGGGAGGTCATGGAAGAAGTGGGGCTGAAGGTAAAAAATATCCGTTACTATAAGAGCCAGCCCTGGGCTTTTTCCGATACGGAGATGATCGGATTTTTCGCAGAGCTGGACGGAGATGATACCATCCGTCTCCAGGAGGACGAGCTTTCGGAGGCCGGATGGTACCACAGAGACCAGGTGCCGGACGAGACCATGTTAAACAGCATCGGAAGCGAGCTTAAGATGGTCTTTAAGTACGGCAGCATGGAAAAATTTTATGAAGCCACCGGTATCAGGCCTGGGGAGTAGAGCAGAAGGCCAGAAACTCTCTTAAGGTCTGGGACTGGTCCTGGGGCGGGCAGGCAAAGCCGATGATCCGCCTTGGGATCGGCGCATCCAGCGGGACCTCTATGAGGGTCCCGTTTTTCAGATCGTCGGAGACAAAATCCAGGATCACGCAGGCGATGCCCAGACCAATGCGGGCGAATTCGATCAGGAGGGCCATGTCGGTTACCTCCAGAAGCTGGTTTACCTCGATGTCCCGGTCAGACAGGTAGGTATCCAGGTGCTTCCGGCTCATGTTGCTGCGGTCCAGGAGCATGATATTTCCCGTTTTGAAGATATCCGGGGCCGGCCCCTCCCGCAGGGTCAGGTTTTCCATATAGGCGGGAGTACAGACAAAGCCGTCGTGGATCTCCATGACCGGAGTGAAATTCAATCCTCTTCTGGCCCGGGGTTCTGCCACCAGTCCGATGTCGATCTTCCGGGCCTCCAGCATCTCCAGGGTATGGGCGGTGGATTGGCTTTCGATGGTGATGTTCACATGGGGATATTTTTCTACAAAGCTCTTTAAATAAGGCAAGAGAACGTATTTGCACAGGGTATTGCTGACGCCGATCTTTAACTGGCCGATGTGGAAATCATGGATCCGCTTTAATTCCTTTTCCCCACGGCTTAAGGAATCAAAGGCGGCGGCCACATGCTGGAAGAGCACGTTTCCCTCGGGGGTGAGCTGGACGCCCCGGGAATTTCTGAGAAAAAGCCGGGTCCCCAGGCTTTCCTCCAGCTTTCCAATGGCCTTGCTGATGGCCGGCTGGCTGATATACAGTTCTTTTGCAGCCCGGGAGATATTGCCGCACCGGGCCACTTCATAAAATATACGGTATTGAGACAGATGCTGCTCCATATTTATAACTCCATTTCATATTTAACATTCATATTATGTATTTCTATTATAGTGAATCCCATGCTAAAATGTCAACAGGCTGTTCCAAACGAGAGGAGAGATTCCAGATGGGAATGACAATGACACAAAAAATCCTGGCCGCCCATGCGGGGCTTCCAGAGGTAAAGGCAGGCCAGCTGATCGAGGCAGGGCTGGATCTGGTGCTGGGAAATGATATCACATCTCCCGTGGCCATCAATGAAATGAAGAAAATGAAGGACCAGACCGTTTTTGATAAGGACAAGATCGCTCTGGTCATGGATCATTTTATCCCCAATAAAGATATAAAATCGGCAGAAAACTGCAAATGCTGCCGGGATTTTGCCAATGTTCACGGGATCACCAACTATTTTGACGTGGGAGACATGGGCATCGAGCATGCGCTCCTGCCGGAAAAGGGACTGGTGACCGCCGGGGATGCGGTGATCGGCGCCGATTCCCATACGTGTACCTACGGAGCCCTGGGCGCCTTCTCCACCGGAGTGGGGAGCACCGATATGGCGGCTGGCATGGTCACGGGAAAGGCCTGGTTTAAAGTGCCGTCTGCCTTAAAATTCGTCCTTACGGGAAAGCCCTCCAAATGGGTCAGCGGAAAAGACGTGATCCTCCATATCATCGGTATGATCGGAGTGGACGGCGCTCTTTATAAATCCATGGAGTTCACCGGGGACGGCGTGAAGCATCTGACCATGGACGACCGGCTCACCATCTGCAACATGGCCATTGAGGCAGGAGGAAAGAACGGGATCTTCCCGGTGGATGAGATGACGATCCAGTATATCAAGGAACATGGAGACCGGCCGTATACCGTATACGAAGCCGACGAGGACGCGGTTTATGACGCGGTGTACACCATCGACCTGGCTGCATTAAAGCCCACTGTGGCTTTCCCCCATCTTCCGGAGAACACAAAGGAAATGGGAACCTTTGAAGAGGTGAAGATCGACCAGGTGGTCATTGGTTCCTGTACCAACGGCCGGATCCAGGATATCCGTCAGGCGGCGGAGATCTTAAAGGGACGGAAGGTGGCAAAAAATGTCCGCTGCATCGTGATCCCGGCCACCCAGTCCATTTACCTCCAGGCCATGCGGGAAGGTCTTTTAGAGATCTTTATCGAGGCCGGCGCTGTGGTGAGCACTCCCACCTGCGGTCCCTGTCTGGGCGGCTATATGGGTGTTCTGGCAGCGGGAGAGCGGTGTGTTTCCACCACCAACCGGAATTTTGTGGGACGTATGGGCCATGTGGAGTCGGAAGTGTACCTGGCAGGTCCCGCAGTGGCGGCGGCCAGCGCGGTAACTGGAAGGATCTCCGCCCCGTGGGAGCTTGGTTTATAGGAGGGATGCAGCATGCAGGCAGAAGGAAGAGTATTTAAATATGGAGACAATGTGGATACGGATGTGATCATCCCGGCCCGGTATTTAAACGCCACCACCGGAGAGGAGCTGGCGAAGCATTGTATGGAGGACATCGATAAGGAGTTTATCCATAAGGTACAGCCTGGGGACATCATCGTGGCGGAGAAAAATTTCGGCTGCGGCTCCTCCAGGGAGCACGCGCCGTTAGCCATCAAGTGCACCGGCGTCAGCTGTGTCATTGCCGAGACCTTTGCCCGGATCTTTTACCGCAATGCCATCAATATCGGCCTTCCCATCATCGAGTGTCCGGAAGCCGCTGCGGCCATCCGGGACGGCGACCAGGTGGAGGTGGATTTTGACCGCGGGATCATCCACAACAGGACGAAGAACGAGTCCTATGAGGGGCAGGCGTTCCCTCCGTTCATGCAGAAGATCATTGCCGCCGGAGGCCTTGTGAATTATATCAACGCCGGAGCGGAATAGGAATATAAAAAGACAGAAAAAGGCCGGGCGGCCTGACGCAGGAGAGATCCCGCGGCGGGCAGTCCGGTCTTTTTGTGAGTATCCGGCAAAGGCCGCCGAGAGGGCGGTTTTCCCGGCAGTCTGGCCGTCCGGCGCGTTACGCCTGCACCGGACGGGAGCTTACGGAGCTGAAAAATACAGACGCCTGGCCGTTTTCTTCCATCTGGGCCGTAAGGGCCTGGGAGACGGAGCGGAGCACTGAGAGATGGACGGCCAGGGATAAATGGTCCACAGTCTCCGTGTGTTCCTTTGTGCATCCGTCTACGCCTCCGGCCTCCACCACTCGGTGGAGAAGCTCGGCCTCCTGGGATTCGGTGGGAAGGAGATACAGACCAGCCTGCAGGGAAAGAAGGGCCGCGATCCCCCAGCCCCACCAGTTGGATACGCCGCTGGCCAGGGTGATATCCGCCGCCTCGCTGGCACAGATCAGCTTTCCGCAGGGAACATGGGCCTCGATCTCATGGCGGTAGGTGCCCATGCCCATTTCATTGCCGCCGTCGCCGATGGAGATGGTCTCTGCCCCGAAGGCGCGGGCCTCGGACAGGAACAGGGCAGAGTCGGTGATCATGTCGTCGATGGTCTCGCCGCGCATGTTGTGGTAGTGGCCGTCCAGAGCCTTTCCAGGCCGCTCCAGGCTAATGAAATGGGTGGGACGGAAGGAGCGGATGCAGTCTCTTATGAAGTCCCCGAATGCGGCCTCAGGGATCATGGAAAGGGCCGCCTTGGGAGCCCGGTAGGAGAGGGCTTCCTCCAGAAGATGGTAGGAGGCCCGGTCTGTGACCACCAGGACCTGGGCTCCGACCTGGGTAAAGGCAAAGGCCAGATTGGCGGTGCCGGAGGGGCCGTCGGTCTCTCCGATACAGCCGCCGTCCTCCATGCGGACGGGAAAGCCCGTTAAAAGGATGACACGGGCGGCATGTCTTAAGGATTCGGCTGCCTCTTTGATGGGATTTTCCGGAAGGGACGTGAGAAGGCCCCGGCCGCCCATGTCCTGCTTCATGATCGCATCCAGCTGGTGATAGAAATTCATTTTTTGATCCTCCATGGAAAATTCGCGGATACGCAGGATCCGGCCCTTAAGGGCAATAAAAAAAGACCCACGTATCCCGTTGAGATTCATGGCTCTTACTTAAGGAGGGAGCATCCGGGCAGGAGTCCCTTTAAATAAAAGAATCGTTATCTGTTAAGACCATCTTAGCCTATAACGGGGGAAAAGTCAAGGCTTTCCTGGATTTACAAAGGCAGCAGGTTTATAGTAAAATGAGGAGGGGAATACGGCTCCGGGAAACGGATGGAGCCGGAAGAAAATGGAAAAAGGGGGAGCAGAACGGTGTATGCAGAAAATACGGTCCTGGTGGTAGGCCAGGCTAAGCCCAGCCGGGAGGATGCCATTTATAATCTTCACGGGGAATTTTACATCAGCCTGGTGGTGGAAAGGGACACGGGAAGGATCCTGGACGTGGACTGCAATACGATCCTTTCAGTCACAAAGAACTTTGTGGCGTCCATGTTCGTGGGGAAAAACCTGAGGACCGATACGGAAGTTTTGGAGAGGGAGATAAAGGAACGGTACTTTGCCCTGACCCAGAAGCCTCTCATCGCCTGTATGAAGGACGCCCATAACCGTTACATGATGGCCTGCCAGGGGCCGCGCCAGGGCGGCCGGTGAGCCGGGATGGATCAGACTGGCCCTCTCCCCGGCGGGGAAAGACCACCGGGGAGTTTTCTGGCCGCCGGTCCAGGGCCGGGGCATCCGGCTTTTTACGGCCAGAACATCGGATCATAGAGATTCCTTCAGCAGCTCGTCTACGGTATTACGAAAATCATAAAACAGATCCAGATACCTTCCAATGATGGTCATACAGACACTTTTAATGATCGCTCCATCATAATCGTGGGTCAGCTCATTCCTGGTCCGGAGCATTTCCAGCCATGCGTCGTCGCTGATCAGCTTTGCCTGGAATGCTTTTTTCAGCACTTCTTTTGGGGAGCCTGTCACAAAGTCTGTGATCTCATAGTAGCCTACGATGATATCCTTCATCACCTTCCAGGCCAGGTCCATGGTAATGCTGAATTTTGCCGTTGTGCCGCTGAGGACAAAGGAATCGCTCATATCTCTCTGCCTTGCCTCTGCAAGTGCATCCAGGGAACGTTTAAAGCTTTCATATCTCTTATAAAACCTTTCTTCCATATTTTCTGATATCCTCCATTAACAGTTCGTTTGCACAGGTATCCATGTTTACAACATCGATGGAATACAGGGTAGGAATGTTGTCGATCTCATCCCTGCACCGGTCGAAGTCCCTGCATCCGGAGATCGCAATGTCGATATCGCTTCGTTCAGCGGCGGTTCCCTTTGCCTTGGAACCGAATAAGACCACCTCTTTGGCCTGGTATCTGTGACCGATCTTCACAATTTCCTGTAATATTTCTGCAACCGTCATAAGACCACCCCTCTCTTCCACATGGCTCTATATATGCCCGGAGCCATGTCTGGACCTGTCTTTTATGCCCTGTCTCATGATGGATATTATACAATATACAGAGCCTTCGATACAATACCTAATAAAAATACGATGGGTCCAGGGCCGGGGCATCCGGCTTTTTACGGCCAGAAATGCCGGATTCACGCCCAGAGCACAGGCGGCATATTCTGATAGAAACAGAAGATGTTCAGAGGTGGTCCATGATCCCCAAGCTGGAAGTCAGTCATTTATGCTATTCCTACCATACGATGGAGGGGGAGACGGAGGCTCTTTCCGATCTGTCCTTTCAGGTGCAGACAGGAGAGTTTCTGGCAGTGGTGGGGCCGTCGGGCTGTGGGAAATCCACGCTGCTGTCCCTGATCTGCGGCCTTTTAAAGCCGGATTCCGGCAGGATCCTTCTGGATGGCCAGCCGGTTTCGGAAGGAGATACCAGGATCGGCTACATGCTCCAGAAGGATCATCTTTTTGAGTGGAGGACGATCCGCTCCAATGCCTGTCTGGGGCTGGAGATCCAGAAAAAGATGGATCCAGACCATGAAAAAAAGGTGGAAGAGCTTCTTAAGGCTTATGGCCTTGGAAACTTTGCCGAAGCCAGGCCCTCGGAGCTTTCCGGCGGCATGCGCCAGCGGGCGGCCCTCATACGGACCCTGGCCCTGGAGCCGGATCTTTTGCTGTTAGATGAACCATTTTCGGCCCTAGACTACCAGACCAGGCTCACGGTCTGCGACGATATCAGCACCATCATCCGCAGCCGGAAAAAGACGGCAATTCTTATTACACACGATCTTTCAGAAGCTGTGAGCGCAGCGGACCGGATCCTTATCCTGACCCGCCGCCCCGGCCGCATCAAAGATACCATTTCTATTACGTTTCCCAAAGAAGCGGATAGTCCATTGAAAAGAAGAAATTTTCCGGAATTTTCCGTTTATTTTAATGAGGTGTGGAAGATTCTGAAAGAATAGGAACGATCCCAGTGATTTGGAGGTGTCTCATGAAAACGCATGAAACCCTGGCCCAGCAGGAATTTGTGGCAAAACAGCTGCGCCGCCGCCAGATGGTGGTCCTGGCCCGGCTCTTTCTTTTCCTTTCGGTCCTGGTCCTCTGGGAGGCCTGCGCCAGGACCGGTGTGATCAATGCTTTTATTTTCAGCTCTCCATCCCGCATCGTCCGCTGTTTTTTCTCCATGGTGCTGGATGGAAGCATTTTTTTACACACCGGAGTCACCATCCTGGAGACTCTGGTGAGTTTTTTCTTTGTAACTGCTGTGGGGATCCTTGGGGCCGTTGTCCTCTGGTCCAGTAAAAGTCTGGCGGAGATCCTGGATCCCTATCTGGTGATGTTAAACAGCCTCCCCAAATCGGCCCTGGCCCCGATCCTCATTGTCTGGCTGGGGAGCAGCATGAGGACCATTGTGGCGGCCGCCGTTTCGGTGGCCGTATTCGGCTCTATTTTAACGCTCCACAACGGATTTATGTCCATGGACCCGGACCAGGCCCGTCTGATCCGCTCCCTGGGGGGAGGGAAGAGGGAGATCCTGTTTAAGGTCCTTCTTCCCGGGTCTGTCCCTCTGATCATCAGCAATATGAAGGTAAACGTGGGGCTCTGCCTGGTGGGAGTGATCATCGGAGAATTTCTGGCCGCCCGGCTGGGGCTGGGATATCTGATCATTTATGGGAGCCAGGTGTTTAAGCTGGACCTGGTACTCATGTCCATTGTGATCCTCTGTATCCTGGCGGCCCTTATGTACCAGGGGATCGCCCTGGCGGAGCGGCGGGCAGAAAGATAAAAGATCAGCCCCGGCGGGCCTGTTCTGTGGAAAGAACCGTATCGCCGGGGGCTCACAGGCACAGCCTGTATCATTCAAGGGAAGCAGTGAACTTCTGAGGAGAATCGGCTATCTCCCAGCTTCCGCCAGATACGCCTCTGCCATATGGACGGCGGCGGCTCCGTCGGAAACGGCGGTCACTACCTGGCGGAGGGGCTTGGTCCGCACATCGCCGATGGCGTAGACGCCGGGAACGCTGGTCTCTGTGGTTTCTCCGGCAGCGATATAGCCCGCCTTATCCAGCTCCAGCTGGCCCTCAAACAGGCTGGTGGAGGGCTTGCGGCCCACGCTCACAAAGATGCCGTCGCAGGGAAGATCGGTCTCCGCGCCTGTATGGACGTCCTTTAAGCGGATCCCCGTAAGGGTTTCTTTGTGATGCAGCTCTGTGACCACGCTGTTCCAGCAAAACTCGATATTGGGAGTTTCCTGAAGAAGATCATGATAGATCTTTGTGGCCCGCAGGGTATCCCGGCGGTGGACCAGGATCACCTTCTTTGCGATGCGGCTTAAGATCAGGGCATCTGCAACTGCGGAATTGCCGCCTCCGGCCACCACCACGGTCTTATCCTTGTAAAACATGCCGTCACAGGCGGCACAGTAGGCCACGCCCCGGCCGGTCAGCTCTTTTTCGCCGGGAACACCCAGCTCTCTGGGGCTGGCTCCGGTGGCCAGGATCAGGGTCCTTCCGTAAATGGTGCCCTGGGAGGTTTCCACGGCCTTGGGCTGTCCTTCCAGCTTCGCCCGGACCACCTCGGCGTACAGGGTGGAGGCCCCGAACCGTTCTGCCTGCTTCCTCATTTTTTCAGCCAGGGTGTAGCCGTCGATGCCGTCCTCAAAGCCAGGATAATTGTCGATCTGGTGGGTCAGAGCCATCTGGCCTCCGGCGGACAGCTTTTCCACCACAATGGTATCCAGTCCGGCCCGGGCTGCGTAAAGAGCCGCAGTATAGCCTGCGGGGCCTCCGCCAATGATCACAGTATCGTAAACGCGGGAGGGCTCAGGATCACTCGTCTCACTGGCTGCTTCCAGGGAATCCTTTAAGAACTGCTCGATCATGTCCCTGGATTCCGGGACCCGGAGCGTGGCGGCAGCCTTTCCGTCCTTATAAAGCACCAGCGTGGGGATGATCTCAATGCTCTGGCTGTCAGAAAGCTGCTCTTCCTCATCGATGTTGATCTTAGCCACGGGAATGGACCTGCCCCAGGTCTCAGAAACTGCCTCGTAGGCTACTTCGATCTTCCGGCAGTAGCCGCACCAGGGCGCCCAGTAATCCACCAGAAAGGTCTTTCCGCTCCGGATCATTTCATCAAATTGTTCTCTGTTCATATTCATAGCTGCCATACCGCCAGCTCCTTTCCTTTGTTTGATATCAGTATACCAGGTCCTTTCCTGGATTTCCGTGATAAGGTCACAGTTGCGGAAATCCATGGGAGAGGCTGGAGCCTGGTGCTGTCCAGGCAGGGAGGCGGCAGGCACCGGGGCAGAGCGGATCAGAAGGACGGTGTGCCGGAGGAAGCGGCCCTCCAGACAAAAAACGGCGGTGCAGCCAGGCTGCATCGCCGTTTCTTCCATAAAATGATCTAGTGGTGCTCTCCGCACTCGTCTGCGTGCTCGTGCTCATGGCAGATGGAGCCGGTGGAGACCAGTTCGCCCTTCAGATAGGACTCCACTGCGGCTGTGGCATCGCCCTGTACGCCGACGATGACCTCCACGCCGCGCTCATTGAAGATATCCACAGCGCCGCCGCCCATGCCGCCGGAAATGATGACCTGCGCTCCGTGATCGGCCAGGAAGTTGGGCAGGAAGCCTGGACGGTGTCCCGGGTTGGGGACGGAATTGACTGCGGTGATGGCTCCGTCTGCGGTGTCGAAGAAAATGAAATTCTCACAATGGCCGAAATGGCCTGCTACGGTGTTTCCCATGGCTGCTACTGCAATTTTCATGATGGTTTTCTCCTTTTTCTGATAGATTTTATTTGGCCTGTGAGGGCCTCGGAAAGGCTCCGGGGCCTGTGGCTGTTATAGAAGCCGGCATACGGTATCAAAGATCTTTTTTAAAGCGTCCCGGGCCGGACAGTCGATGTCCGCCAGGCTTTTTCCCTGGTTGATGGCCTCTGACGCATGGTGGTCATAGGGAACGGTTCCGGCAAAGGGGATCCCTTTTTCCACGCAGAATTCCTGGATGGCCCTGGTATATTCCGGACTCACATCCCACTTGTTGACGCAGACGGCCAGCTTTGTCTGGAAGGTTTCTGCGGTTTTCACCAGCCGTTCCAGATCGCTGAGCCCGGAGCGGCTGGGCTCAGCCACCACCAGGACCAGGTCCATGCCGCTGACGGAGGAGATCACCGGACATCCGATGCCCGGGGAGCCGTCCACGATGGCCAGATCCGTTTCTGGCGCATGCTTCAGCATGGCCATTTTTACCTCTGTCACCAGCTTTCCGGAATTTCCGCGGCCCATTTTCAGAACGGCAGTGGAAAATACGCCGCCGTCCGTGTAAAGCTCCTTTCGTCCGGCTGTGTCGGGAGCCAGGCGGATGGCCTTACTGGGACATACATGGGCGCAGACCCCGCAGCCCTCGCAGGCGTATTCACTGATGGCATAAACGCCGTCCGTCCGGGAGATGGCGTCAAAGCGGCAATGGGCCTGGCAGAGGCCGCAGCCAGTGCATTTTTCTGTGTCCAGGACAGCCTTATCTCCGCCGAGAAAATCAGAGATCTCGGGAGTTCCGGAAACCTCCGTCACCAGGTGGAGGTTGGGGGCATCCACATCACAGTCGGCCACAGCCCTCGCCCCGACAAAGCGGATGAAGGCCGCCGCGGTGGTGGTCTTTCCAGTGCCGCCTTTTCCGCTTAAGATCAAAAGACGTTTCATAGGCTGCCTCCGATCGTATGAAGGATATGGGAGAACATTTCCCGGAGCCGGAGATCCTCCCTGGAAACGATACGTCCGTCCGAAGCCATTGCTGCGATCTGGGGATCGTAGGGGATCCGGGCCAGGATGGGAAGGCCCTGGTCCCGGCAGAAGCGCTCCAGAGGCTCCCAGGGGGCCTCCTGCTTATTGATGACCACGCCGCATTTTTTCCCCAGCAGGGAGACGAGCTGGCAGACCATCTGGAAATTGTGGAAGCCAAAGGCTGTGGGCTCGGCCACCAGGATACAGAAATCTGCGTCCATGACGCTTTCCATGACGCTGCAGGCGCTTCCCGGCGGGCAGTCGATGATAGTGAGGCCCTCTGCCTTTTTTAAGGCCTCACGGATCACCGGAACGCCGGAGGCCTCTCCGGGGTTTAAGATACCGGTGACGACGCGGACCGTCTGGCTGTCGCCGGTCTCCAGGATCCCTATGGGCTTTTTCTTTTCAGTAATGGCCTTTTCCGGACATACCAGGCTGCAGCCGCCGCAGCTGTGGCAGACCTCAGAAAAGACCATAGGTTTATCTTTGACATACATAAGGGCGTGGAACCGGCAGAACTGGACGCATTCCCGGCAGCCGGTGCATGCTCCGGCGTCAAACTCCGGGAGCAGGGAACAGACGGTCTCTGTCTCCACATGGTCCGGACGGAAAAACAGACGTCCGTTGGGTTCCTCCACATCACAGTCGATGTAGACGGCTTTTTCTGCCGCAGCCGCCAGATTGACGGCTGTCAGGGTCTTTCCGGCCCCTCCCTTACCGCTTAAGCAGGCGATCTTCATTGTATGCCGTGGTATCCGCCGTGGAACTGGGTCAGCTCCTCCAGCGTCCCCTGCTCCAGGGCGGCCAGATCGTCCGCAGCGGCTTTATTTGCGGATTTATAGAGCTTTATCCCGGCGGCCTGGAAGACCTGGGCGGCATTCTGGCCGCACCGGACGGTGATCAGTGCATCGGCCTGGCTGTCCACAAGGAACTGAGCCGCCTGGATCCCGGCTCCTCCCTGGGCCTGGGCCGCCGGGTTTGGGACGATGGCGTCATTCCCATTTTCCCGGAACAGGAAATAGGGCGCGCGGGCCAGGACGATGCACACGTCCTTTTTATTTTCATCCAATGGGACTGCGATCTTCATGAGCTTCCTCCTCCATAAGAGTTTTCTGGCTGCAGGCCCGCAGATGCTTTCTGCATCCGCCGCAGCCGCAGGCTTCTTCTTTTCCGTCGCAGAGCTGGTAAGAGCCTCCCTCGATCCGGAGCGGGAGACCGTCCACCAGCGCCGCCGCCAGCTTTTTCCTGGCAGAATTGTAGATCATCTGGACCGTGGTCCGGGCCACCTGCATATAGGCGCTGCATTCCTCTTGGGAGAAGCCCTGCCGGTCGATGAGACGGATGGCTTCGTATTCATCCACGTTAAGGACCACAGCCGGTCCGCAGGGCGGAGGCCCCAGAGGGTGAAATTCCTGGATCCGGGGCAGCTGACATACTTTTCTGCATTTTCTTGGTCTTGGTATGATATCCACCTCCCCATATGAGATTCTGCGTTCTTTCTGCTCTCAGTATACGACGATAAATGGCATATGTCAAGAATATAACTGACATATGCCATTTAAAAAAGCGAAAAAAGGTTTTAAGTGCGGTGCTTTGCCTGACAGATCAGCTGGGTCATGGTCCCCATGGGGCAGTAAACGCACCAGCTTCGGGGCTTGAAAAGGACCATGGTCACCAGGCCAAGGATGGTGGAGGTCAGCATCACGCTGTAAAAGCCAAAGGCAAACTGGGCCGCTCCAGCATGGAGCCGGGTCCCATGATACGCCCAGTGCCAGGGGACCTGAAAGGTCCACAGGAGCGTCACCGCCTGCGTGAGATCCCGGACTCCGGAAAAGACCAGAGCGGTGTTAAAAAGCATCTGCATGAACATCACAAGGAAAAAGGCCAGGAAGCCGTACCGGAACCACCAGCTCTTCATCCAGCCGGGAATATCCTTTTTCTGGGAAAGGCCGAAGCGTCCGCCCAGGAGGCCCAAAAGCTGTCCTCTGCCGCAGTACCGGTTACAGTAGCCCTTGGTGCCGGAGACCATGGAAATGATCAGCGGGATAAAGAAGCAGAGCAGTCCCAGCCAGGCGGCCATGATGTTGAAAAAGCCCAGGATCAGATATGCCAGGGCCAGGATCCAGAGATAGTCGTACCATTTTTTCTTCATGTTCATCGTGCCTCCTCCCGGATCGTGATGACGCTGGCCGGACATTCCTTTGTGCACCTGCCGCAGCCCACGCATTTTCCCATGTCCACCCGGGCCGTGATCCCATGGAAGATCTGGATGGCGTCCATAGGACAGATCTTGACGCAGCAGCCGCAGGCCACGCAGCTTTTCTGGTTCACAAAGGCTTTTCTGGGGAGTTTCCTGACTGGATTCATAAGCGTTCCTCCGTGTTTTGATGGGGATATCCTACCATATGAGGGAAGCGGCTTCTGTGATGTGGTCACGGACGGGATATTAAGATTTTTGTCGCTTGCATTCCGAAAGATTCCGTGCCATACTTGTACCATACATTTTTATGGACATGATCTGGAGGGACTTGATATGAAGCGTGGGATGAGACTGGCATGGGGACTTCTGGCGTCGGCTGCGGTGGCGGCCATGACGGCCTGCGGGAACCGGGATGCCGGGGATATGGATAAAACAGCAGCCGGGACCGCTGGCCAGATGCAGTCAGAGGAAACAGAAACAGCGGCCTCCGGAGAGGAGGCTTTGGAGGACAGGATGCTTACAGTGGCTGTGTTTGAGGATATGGGAACTTTAAACCCGTATACGGGAGAAAGCCCGGCCTATGCCCTGGACTGGGTCTATGAGGGACTGACGGCCATGGAGGACGGCGTGCCGGTGCCGGAGCTGGCCCTGGAGTGGGAGATATCCGGGGACGGGCTCACCTACACCTTTCATCTGCGGCCGGACGTAAAATTTTCCGACGGGAGCCCGTTTACAGCGGAAAATGCCAAAAGGAATATGGATCTGGTCCTGGAGCACAGGGAATATTATCCGTATCTGCCGTCCCTGGCGGCGGTCGGTTCTGTGGAGGCCGCAGATGAGACGACGCTTACGGTACATTTAACGGCTCCGGCCCCGTCCCTTTTAAACGACCTGGCCGGAAGCTATCCCTTCGGGATGATGGGAGACGAAGGCTTTGCGGCTGAAGGCGATGTTTACCAGAGCGCGGGAGCTTTGGCAGAGCCGGGAGAGGAAAATGGTTTTTCCACCCTGGGTACCGGGATGTGGAAGCTGAAAACGTATGTGGAGGGCGAATATTCCGTTTTTGAGCGCAATGAGGCCTACTGGGGAGAAAAGCCGGGCTTCCGGTATTTAAGGACAATGGTATGCTCCAGCGCAGAAGAGGCCGCAGAGGCCATGAAGGCCGGAGAGGCGGATGTGATGGTGGACTCGGAGCATATCACACCGGAGCTTTTTAAGGAGCTTGAGGAAGCCGGATTCCAGACGGCGTCGGCTCCTTCGTCCAGCATTTCTGTTCTGAACCTGAATACAGCGGGGCCGGTGACGGGAGATAAGGCGGTGCGCCTGGCCCTGGAGTACGCCGCAGGCCGTGAGGAGATCTCGGAAAAGGTCTATGGAGGGCTCCAGGAACCGGCGGGTTCCTATTTTTCCTGGAGGGTGCCTGGAACGGACGTGGGGATCGCTCCCTATGGCCAGGATCTGGAGGAGGCAGGAAGGATCCTGGAGGAAGCAGGCTGGATCTATGCGGAGGGAGAGAGCATCCGGTCCAAAAACGGCCAGCGTCTGGAACTCCGGCTGGTATACGACGATTCCATTGCCGGAAACGGCCAGGTGGGAGAGCTGTTAAAGGCCCAGTATGAAGCGGCCGGGATCCAGGTGGACCTGGTTCCCCAGACGGGAGCGGCCTATGAGGAAAGCTGGCAGTCGGGCCAGTTCGACCTTCTGCTTTCCAGGACCTGGGGGATCCCCTATGAACCCTATGGCAGCTTTTTCTGTATGGCGTCTCCGGGGGATAAGTTCCATCTGGTACAGAGCGGAATGAGCGGAAAGCGGGAGCTGGATGTGATCATGCGGGACACCCTGGGCCAGAACGACGGGGAACGGATGAAGGAGGACATGGCCTACATCATGGAAAGCCTCCATAATGAAGCCGTATATGTGCCTCTGACAGAGGTCGTAAGCCTGGCCGTATACAGGGAAGGGCTTTCCGGCCCGGACATGGATTCTGCCCGGGCCGGCCTGGGGATCGAGGCCATGGAGCCTCTGGAGCCGTAGGGCCCTGGCAATGGCCGGAGAGATGGGAAACGGCAGTCCGGCGTGTGAAGTACAGGAGAAAAAGGAAAGGATATGAGTCATGGAGAGAGAAGATGAGGAGAGACGGCTGAGGAGGGAAATGCGGCGGATCAAAAGAAAAAAGGAGGAGCGGATCCGCCAGCTGATCCTGGCAGGCCTTTTTACGGCGGCATCTGTGATCATTCTGGCAGCGGTGGTCGTGCTGTTTAAAAACATATTCCAGAAAAAACAAGTGGATCCGGAGAAGGTGCAGGTGCCGGAGTATGTGAAGGTGGACCTTCTGACTCCCAATCCGTATTCCAGGCCCCAGAAACCGCTGGAGGAGATCCGGGGGATCGTGGTCCATTATGTGGCCAATCCATGCAGCACGGCCAGGGAAAACAGGAGCTATTTTGAGCAGCTGAAGGATCAGACCGGGGAAAACGCCACATCAGCCAGCAGCCACTTTGTGATCGGGCTGGAGGGAGAGGTGGTCCAGTGCGTTCCCCTTACGGAAGTGGCCTATGCGTCCAACCACCGGAACAGAGATACCATTTCCATTGAGTGCTGCCATCCCGATGAGACGGGGAAGTTTTACGACAGTACATATGAGTCCCTGGTGGAGCTGTGCGCGTATTTTTGTACGGAATTTAAGCTGAAGCCCGAGGACGTGATCCGCCACTATGACGTGACGGGAAAGATCTGTCCCAAATATTTTGTGGACCATGAGGATGCCTGGGAGCAGTTCCACAAGGATGTGGAGCAGGCGATGAAGAAAAAATAGGACCAGGCTCACAGGGGATAAAATACGGGCTTTCTCTGGTGGTAGACGGTATAATACCGGAAGCCGCAGGACTTCAGGATCTCAGCGGCCTGGGGAAAGAAACCGCCCACCTGGCCAGGAGTGTGGGCGTCGGAGCCCACGGTCAGAAGCTCTCCGCCCAGCTCCCGGTAGCGCAGGAGGATCTCCTCCTGAGGATGGGGGTGGCCCAGGCCGTATTTGAAGCCGGCAGTGTTGCATTCCAGGGCCTTTCCCCGGTGGATCAGGGTCTTTAAGATCTCGTCGATGATATCCTTGTAATCCCTGGGATCATAATTTTTATTGCGGTCTGGGCCATAGCGGACGATGTAATCCAGGTGGCCCAGGCTGTCAAAGCAGTCCAGGGTCCGGATCCGGGCCAGGGTGGATTCAAAATACCGGAAATAGGAGGCGTATTCGCTGCGGCCCTGGTAGCAGGCCGGATCGTATACGTCCAGACCGTCCAGGAAATGGCTGGAGCCGATGATATAATCCACGGGGAGCTCCGCGTCCAGGCGTGTGAGCACGTCCTTCTCCCGGAGCATGAGCCCCAGCTCGATCCCCTTAAGGACCCGGATCTGTCCCTCAAAGGCCCGGACCGTGTCCTCCAGGGCCCGAAGGTAGGCGGGCAGATCCAGGGTGAAATCAATATAGGTCATCTGGGACGAGCCCGGGTCGTGGTGGTCCGTGATGCAGATCTCCTTCATTCCCAGGTCCAGGGCGGCCTGGACCTGGGCCTTCTGCGGCGCTTTGGAGTCGCCGGAAAATTCTGTGTGTACATGACAGTCTGATATCATACTGATTCCTTTCTTATTCCATTTTTCCAGGTGTTTCTGATAAGAATCCCTTTTCCCAGTAAAACCGTTCCGCCCCGGGATGCAGGGGGATGGGGAGAGCCGAATACATGAACCGGTCTCTTGACATGGCGGAAAGAGAGGGATGCTGCCGGCCCAGAGAGCCGGCGCTTTTATATAGGATGGATGTCAGCTCGTAGACCAGCTCCTCATCCATATCCTGATCCACACACAGCAGGCACTTGATGCCGAAGGTATCCACGTCCCGGTCCTGTCCCGGGTAGGTATCCGCGGGGATCATGTCTCTGTAATAAAAATAGCTTTCCTTCAGGATGGAGTCCAGCTCCTGGTCTGTATAACGGAGGATCGTACAGGGCATGGCGTCAGCCAGCTGGGAAAAACCGCTGATGGGAACGCCGGCAAAGCCATGGACCGCGTCCAGGGAGCCGTTGAGGATCCCCTCAGAGCCGGAACCCAGGCCATAATTTTTTAGGATAGAGTTGGATTCTGTGATGCCGGCTGCGTCCAGAACGATCCTGGCGGAAAGCTCCGTGGAGGAATCCTGGGGACCGATGGCGATCCGCCTGCCCTTCAGATCATGGACATAGGAGATCCCCAGAGAAGAGGGGGCGATCCAGTTGGAGAGGCTGGGATATACGGCGGCGATGACCCGAAGGTCCCGGCAGGGACCGCCTTCAAACTCCTCCTGGCCGTTTAAGGCCGCGTAAGCCACGTCTCCGCTCACAAGCCCCAGATCAATCTCCCCGTTCTGCAAAGCCAGCGCGTTGGAGACGGAGCCCTCGGAGGCGCTGAGGTTGACGGTGATGGAAGCGTCGGCCTGGCTTATGGCCTGGGCAATGGCCTTCCCCACCGGGTACATGGTGCCTCCGCTGTCGGCGGTGCCGATGGTGAGAACGCGGAGATGGTCCGCGGTCTGGTCCTCCGTGGGCCCGGGAGGTGTCAGGGAAGCGGTCCTGCAGCCGGAGACAGCCAGGGAAAATACAGTAACCGCCGCGAAGGCGGCAAAAAGATGTCTGCTCATTCGTCTATACCATTCCATTTTTAAAGGTCAGTTCCGAAAACGGATATCAAAGCAAAGCTATTTTTATCATAACACGGAAGCCGGCGGAGATACAACCAGTTTTTTGAAACCGTTGAGCCGCAGACTATGGCCCGGTACCGCTCAAACAAAACAGACCGGCAGTTGGGGGCTGCCGGCCTGTCTTTTAAGGGAAGGTAAACTGTAAAACGAATACAGGTAAAATGTCAAAATATGATCAGCCTTTAAAGAGGCCGCCGAAGAGTGATAAGAAAATGGGATTATAAATATCGTCAATGATAACGGCAAAGGACGGATATAATACCCATGCGATGTTGTGCCAGCCGTACTGGTCCATCAGGGCCTTCTCGTTGGCGACGGCGTTGGATCCGGAACCGCAGCCCCAGCCGATGTTTCCGGCTGTCATAACGGCTGCGCCGTAATCGCGGCCAAACAGGTTAAAGGATACAAAGATCCCGAACAGTGCCATGAAGATACCCTGGGCAATGAGGATGATGCTCATCTGCCCGGCCACAGGAGCCAGCTTTGTGAAATCGGTGGTCATCAGGACCAGAGCCAGGTAAAGCTCCAGGAACATATGCTCGATGGCGTCTACCTCAGGTACATAGAATTTAATGCCGGCAGCCTCCATGACGTTTCTGGCAATGGCACCTGCGAACAGGCAGCCGATGAATTTCGGCATTTCGATCATGGGGATGTTGTCCAACAGGCAGTAGATGGGCATGCCAAGGGCTGCGAGAAGCAGAGTCAGGGCAAACATCATGATCATTTTTGTATTGTTTAATTCTGGAACCTTTCCGGTTGCCGCTGCTTCCGGCTTATCGTTGGGGTCTGATTTCAGACCATGCTTCGCGATAAGGAAGGCTGCCACAGGTCCGCCGATCAGGGAGCCCATGATATTTCCCATGGTACCGGCTGCAACGCCGATGGTGGTGGCGTCGGGAGCGCCCCAGCCTTCAAAAATGGGGCCGAAGGCGGCCGCTGTGCCTACGCCGCCGGACATGGCGGAGGAAGAGCACTGGAGGGCCAGGAGCGGATGCATACCCAGAAGCTGGCTTAAGGCATAGCCCAGGAGATCCTGGCATGTAATGAGAAGACATGCCGCAAAGGCGATCATCACACAGAGCTTTCCTCCGGCATGGCGGAGCATTTTCGCACTGAAGCCGAAGCCTACACACAGGAAGAAGATATTCTGGGTCAGATCCTTCATTAAGGTGGCGTCAAAGGAAATATCCACGATGCCCATGCCCTTGATCAGGGAGACCAGGATGGAAAAAATGATACCGGAAACCACGGGAGCCGGGATCGCATACTTTCTTAAAGGTGCGGAGCGCGCCACAATGGCACGCCCCAGAAAGATGACGATGGCTGCGAAACCGAGCGTGCATAAATATTCGAATTTGAACGATGCAGCAGCTCCGTCGGCAGCCGGCGTGTAGGTGCCGAAATAACTGATAATGTCTGCCATAATTAAGATCCTCCAATCTTTTTTATAAACATAAATAATTCATAAAAAAAGTATAAAATACCGTGGAGGAAAAGTCAATTTTAGTAAGTATGTAACAGACTTTCGTAAGTTTCGTAGCTCTGCCGGCCTTAAAGAGTACGATCCCGGCGTCCCAGGCTGTACTGAATGGACGGCCTGCCCCCGGTCTTATAGTCAATGGAGCTGACGATCTCTCCGATGTCCACCAGATAATTCATATACCGACGGATGGTGATCCGGGACAGATGGATCTGCTCCGCGATCTGTTCGCTGGTAAAGAGGCCCTCTGGATGATCCGCAAGGAACCGGCGGATCATGCTCAGAGTCGCTTCATTGAGTCCCTTGGAAAGCTGGGGGACAGAATCTGCCGTAGGATCGGGCCCGGCAAAGAGCTGGTCAATGGCGCTCTGGCTCAGGCTGGACCTGGCGCCCTGCAGATATTCCTGCTGGGCGGCGAACCGTTCCAAGGCAGACCGGAACCTGGCATACTCAAAGGGCTTTACCAGATAGTCCAGAACGCCCCGGCTTAAAAGCGAGCGGACGATATCGGTGTCATTGGCGGAGGTGACCATAATGACCGCAGGGGTCTTTCCCATGGCATGGAGCCGGTCGATGAATACATCCCCGTTCATAAGGGGAGTATAATAATCCAGGATGATCAGGTCCGTTGTATGGTCCTTCAGGTATTCCAGAGCCTCAGCGCCGCTTTTAAAGACGCGGTCTGCCTGGAACGAGGGGGTGGCCTCCACGTACTGCCGGTTGATGGAGGCCACCATCGGGTCGTCTTCAATGATCATGACGTGATACATCATTGGTATTCCTTTCTTGCAAAAGTAAGTGTGAAGCAGGTTCCTTCGCCCTCCTCTGTGTCGATGGAGATCTCTCCGCCGCAGCGGTCCATGATCTGCCGGATCAGATGGAGACCTGTGCCCCGGTCTTCCCCCTTGGTGGAAAAGCCGTTGTCAAAGATCCGTTCCAGGATCGGTCCCGGTATCCCACGGCCCGTATCCTCACAGGTGATGACCGTACCTTCAGTGCTGGCGTAGAACCCCAGGGTGATCTCGCGGATCTCCTTTCTGGAGCCATGGAGTTCTTCAATGGCATTTTCCAGGAGATTTCCCACGATGGTCACGCAGTCGATCACGTCCATGCCCAGGTCCTTTCCCATACAGCGGCTGTCGGGAGACACCGTGAGCAGGATCCCCAGCTCTGCGGCGTGCATCATCTTGCCCACCACAAGGGCACAGATCTGATGGACACGGATGCAGTCGGCGGTCTGACGGATGGCCTGGCTGGATACCAGGCTGCTGTTGGTGATGAAGGTGATGGCCTGCTGGGTCTGGCCGGTCTGGAGATAGCCCAGGATCACATGGAGCTTGTTCAGAAACTCATGGTTGAAGGCCCGCAGAGTGTCCAGCATGGATCTGGCACCGGACAGCTCGTCCGACAGGGTCTCCACCTCATAACGATCATTGAGGATCGTAAGGATCCCCTGGATCTCCGGGGCGTTTCCAATGGGGAGCTCGCTGCAGATCAGGGGGTGGCCGGAAAGAGAACAGCCCTGGCTCATGACAGGGCTCCCTGTTTTCATGATTTCCTGAGCTCTGGTGGCCGGGAGCAGACGGCTGATGGGCTGGCCCACTGGTTCCTTCGCAGAAGGAAACAAGGCCCTGGCGGCCTGATTGGCAAAGACCACTGTACCGGTCAGATCCGAAGCAATGATCCCCTCCTCCATGGCATTGAGCACTGTGTCCTGGCGCAGGTAAAGCTTCAGAAGCTCCTGGGGATGGTAGCCCATGAGAGAGGAGCGCAGAAGCCGCACCGTGCCGTGGGAGAGCAGGAAACTGACCACCAGCATGACAACCAGCACAGCCGCGTAAACGGAAAAGATCTGCCGGGACTGCTCGGCGATATAGGTAGAAAATGCCGAGGCCATGACAAAGCCGGATATGGCACCGTCTTTTCCCAAGACTGCATGAAAGGCCCGGCGCTGGGTTCCGTGGGTGCCGATCCCTGTGGTGATATAAGGACCGCTGCCAGAAAGCACTGCCTGTTCCTCGCCGTTTATCAGGCTTTCCCCGGATTCCCGGCGGGTCGTATGGTAAAACCGCAGAAGGTCCCTGTCGTAGATGGCGATGACGTTCAGATCGGGAAAGTTTTCATGGAGTCCATCCAGGGCCTTCACCGTCTCTCTGTCCGGATAGCCGGAATCCAGCATGTCGATCACCTGGTCCATGGAGGCGGTGTAGGCGGCCACCCCGCTGATCAGGGAATCGATCTCAGCCTTCCGTCTGTTTACGTTATAAAACAGGCTGATCCCCAGGGAAAGCACCAGAAGACAGGCGGAAACAGAGAAAAAGCTGAGAAATAATTGTTTTTCTAAGGACAAGTTTTTGAATTTCGGAAGCATGGATCATACCTTTCTTATTTGAAAAAAGAAGATATTTTTTCATGTATCACCAGTATAAAGAAAAAACCAGAGAGTTGCAAGAAAAAAGAGGAAGTTATTTTGAAAAAAAAGTCTTGCAATTTCCCGAAGAGTCATATATAATACATGCTAAATTGATTAATATTTAACAATCGAGGCTGGAATAACAGCAAATATTTTAGGAGGAATGAAAATATGGCAGTTAAAGTAGCAATTAATGGCTTTGGCCGTATCGGCCGTCTTGCTTTCAGACAGATGTTCGGCGCAGAGGGATTTGAGATCGTTGCCATCAACGACTTAACTTCTCCGGAAATGCTGGCACACTTATTAAAATACGACTCCACCCAGGGCAGATACGCACTGGCAGATACCGTTTCCTTCGGCGAGGATTCCATCACCGTTGACGGAAAAGAGATCAAGATCTACGCAAAGGCCAACGCAGCAGAGCTTCCGTGGGGCGAGCTGGGCGTAGACGTAGTGTTAGAGTGCACAGGCTTCTACACCTCCAAAGCAAAAGCACAGGCTCATATCGATGCAGGCGCTAAGCACGTGATCATCTCCGCTCCGGCAGGAAACGATCTTCCGACCATCGTTTACAACGTAAACCACGACCAGTTAAGCAAGGATGACCACATCATCTCCGCTGCTTCCTGTACGACCAACTGCCTGGCTCCCATGGCAAAGGCATTAAACGATGCTTACCCGATCCAGTCCGGTATCATGTGCACCATCCACGCCTACACCGGCGACCAGATGACTCTGGACGGACCGCAGAGAAAGGGAGACAAGAGAAGAAGCCGTGCGGCTGCCATCAACATCGTTCCCAACAGCACAGGCGCTGCAAAGGCCATCGGTCTTGTTATTCCGGAATTAAACGGCAAGCTCATCGGTTCCGCACAGCGTGTTCCGACTCCGACCGGATCCACAACGATCTTAACAGCCGTTGTTAAAGGACAGCCCACAAAGGAATCCATCAATGAGGCTATGAAGGCTGCTGCCAACGAGTCCTTCGGCTACAATACAGACGAGATCGTTTCCAGCGATATCATCGGCATGAAGTACGGCTCTCTGTTCGATGCGACCCAGACCATGGTCCTTCCCATCGACGAGAATACTTCTGAGGTTCAGGTGGTTTCCTGGTACGATAACGAAAATTCCTACACAAGCCAGATGGTACGTACCATCAAGCACTTCGGTAAATTACTGAACGCTTAATTCTGGCTGGTTTTGACTCACTTAGGGTCCGGTCTGGAATGGACCGGACCCATTTTTTATGATATAATGGAATCATCGGAAAAATAAGGAGGAATGGAACATGGCTTTAAATAAGAAGACCATCGACGACATCAACGTAAAAGGCAGAAGAGTCCTGGTGCGCTGCGACTTCAACGTACCGTTAAAAGATGGTGCGATCACCGATGAGACAAGGATCGTGGCAGCTCTTCCCACCATTAAAAAATTAATGAACGACGGCGGAAGGGTGATCCTCTGCTCCCACCTGGGCAAGGTAAAGAACGGCCCCAACGAGGGCGAGTCCCTGGCTCCTGTGGCAAAGAGCCTTTCTGAAAAGTTAGGAAAAGAGGTCGTATTCGTAAGCGACTACCATGTGACCGGAGAAGCTGCCGCAAAGGCAGTGGAGGCCATGAAGGACGGCGACGTGATCTTACTCCAGAACACCCGTTTCCGCGGCGCCGAGGAGACAAAAAACGGCGAGGAATTCAGCCGTGAGCTGGCAGACCTGGCAGACGATTATGTATGCGATGCCTTCGGCTCCTCCCACCGCGCCCATGCGTCTGTGGCCGGCGTTACAAAATTCATCACAGAAAAAGGCGGCTCCAATGCAGTGGGCTATCTGATGCAGAAGGAGATCGAATTCCTTGGAAACGCCGTTGAGAATCCGGTGCGTCCCTTCGTTGCCATCTTAGGCGGCGCAAAGGTTGCCGACAAGCTAAACGTAATTTCCAATTTACTGGAAAAATGCGATACACTGATCATCGGCGGCGGCATGGCCTACACCTTCTTAAAGGCCCAGGGCAAAGAGATCGGAAATTCCCTGGTGGACGATTCTAAGCTGGACTACTGTAAGGAAATGATGGAAAAGGCAGAAAAGCTGGGCAAGAAGCTGCTCCTTCCGGCGGATACCACTGTGGTTTCCGCATTCCCAAACCCCATCGACGCACCGGTTGATGTGGAGTACGTTTCCACAGATGCCATTCCCGCAGATAAAGAAGGCGTGGACATCGGACCGGAGACATGCAAGATCTACAGCGAGGCTGTAAAGAATGCGAAGACCGTAGTATGGAACGGGCCCATGGGCGTATTCGAGAACCCGACCCTGGCAGCCGGGACCATTGCTGTGGCCAGAGCCCTGGCTGAGACAGACGCCACCACCATCATCGGCGGCGGCGATTCCGCAGCGGCTGTGAACCAGCTTGGCTTCGGGGACAAGATGACCCACATCTCCACCGGCGGCGGCGCATCCTTAGAGTTCCTGGAAGGAAAGGCACTTCCTGGAGTCGTAGCAGCCGACGATAAGTAGACCGGAAAAAATACGGATTTTACGATGGGGACCACCCGTGAAAGACACCTGGCGCATCGGAGCCGGAGGCGGCCGATGCGCGTATAGGAAGGGTATGGATCAAGGAGGATAAATAAAATGGCAAGAAGAAAGATCATAGCCGGAAACTGGAAAATGAACATGACTCCCACAGAGGCAGTGGCCCTGGTGGAGACCTTAAAGCCCCTGGTAAAAACAGAAGAGGCTGACGTGGTGTTCTGCGTTCCGGCCATCGATATCATCCCGGTGGTAAAGGCCTGCGAAGGCACCAATATCGCCGTTGGAGCAGAAAATATGTACTTTGAGGAAAAGGGGGCATTCACTGGAGAGATCTCTCCCAGTATGCTCACCGATGCCGGTGTAAAATATGTGATCATCGGCCACTCTGAGAGAAGAGAATACTTCGCAGAGACCGACGAGACGGTTAATAAGAAGGTATTAAAGGCTCTTGAGCACGATCTGACCCCCATCATCTGCTGCGGCGAGACTCTGACCCAGAGAGAACAGGGCATCACCCTGGACTGGATCCGCAAGCAGGTGAAGATCGCATTCCAGAATGTGACTGCAGATCAGGCAAAGACGGCAGTGATCGCTTATGAGCCCATCTGGGCCATTGGAACTGGAAAGACTGCTACCACAGAGCAGGCAGAAGAGGTCTGCGCAGCGATCCGCGCCTGCATCGGCGAGGTCTATGATGAGGCGACGGCAGAGGCAGTCCGTATCCAGTACGGCGGATCTGTGAATGCAGGAAATGCAGCCGAGCTGTTTGCACAGAAGGACATCGACGGAGGCCTTGTGGGCGGCGCTTCCTTAAAGGCAGATTTTGGAAAGATCGTAAATTATAAATAGACCGGAAATTAAAATACCAGGACACGGGCGCAGAAGCCGGCCATGAAATCAATGGACTCCTTCCGCCCATCCTGGAACCAGCGGACCACAATGGTGGAGAACGCGCCCTCCCATGCCAGATAACGGTACAGGGCGGCCGGCTCCCCGTTGTGGTCTTTTTTTACAAGGGAATAAGAGGAGGTGAAGGCGGAGGTATTGAGCATATGCGCTTCCAGCAGGAGCCCGAACAGCATGGCATGGTCCGATATGTCCTGGAAAAAGCAGCGGTACCAGAGGACCGGATCCTTCAGGAAGGTGGGATCGGAGAAGGAGGCGGAAAGACTGTCTATGAAGGAGCGGCAGACCTCATTTAAGATCTCCTCCTTGGATTCGTAATTGCGGTAAAAGGCAGTCCGGGACACGCCGGACCGGCGGACCAGCTCGGTAATGGTGATCTTCTCAAAGGGCTTCTGGCTCATGAGCTGGATCAGAGCAGTCTGGAGGCACTCCCTGGTGACTTTATTGGCTTCTTTATTGGACAGGTTTTTCATGGCTGCTCCTTCCTGGCTCCGGGGATGAGGTTACAAAAAAAGAATATTTTGTACAGGCATAAGAAAGAAGGATTGACGGTCCCCGGCGATGATGTTACAGTTGTTACAGTAGATTGGACGACACAAATGTACCATAGTGTATTGTAATTGTCAATGAAAGGGAAGGAAAACGGAAATTTATGAAACCAGTGGGGATTATTACAGACAGCTGCAGCGGGATCAGTCAGAAGGAAGCGTCGGAGCGGGGGATCTTTGTCCTGCCCATGCCGTTTTATGTTGAAGGCCAGTGCCTGTACGAGGGCGTAGATCTGGACCGGGATGATTTTATGGAAAAATTAAGGACCGGGGCGGATGTTTCCACCTCCCAGCCGTCTCCGGCCGAGGTGACGGCTCTGTGGGACCAGGCGCTGTCAGAGTACGAGAAGGTGCTGTATATGCCCATCAGCAGCGGTCTCAGCGGCTCCTGTGAGACGGCCTATGCCCTGACCCGGGACGAGAAGTATGAGGGGAGAGTCCTGGTGGTGGACCACGGCCAGGTGGCGACGCCTCTGCACCGTATGGTCCTGGATGCGCTGGAGCTGGTGGAAAAGGGATATACGGCTGAAGAGATCCGGGAGCTTCTGGAGCGGGCATCGGACCAGATGATGATCTATATCGGCGTCCAGACCCTGGAGTATCTGAAAAAAGGAGGCCGGATCACTCCGGCAGCCGCAGCCCTGGGATCGGTGTTCAATATTAAGCCGGTCCTTAAGCTGGCAACGGGTAAGCTGGATTCCTTTAAAAAATGCCATGGCTTCTTAAAGGCCAGGAAGGCCATGATCGAGGCCATGAAGCATGAGATCGAAACCAGGTTCCAGGATGCCTATGAGGCCGGGGCCGTCCATATCCTGGCGGCTTCCAGCGCATCAGAGGCAGAAACAGAAAGCTGGGTAAAGGAGATCGAGGCTGCATTTCCAGGAAAGCAGGTGATGTGCGATCCCTTGTCCCTGGGTGTCAGCTGCCACATCGGACCGGGGGGGCTGGGGATCGGCTGTGCCGTGAAGCCAGATTATGGAACGGTCCGCAAGAAAGAGGGATGAGTATGCGTGCAGAGCAGAAAACAGATGTAAAAAATAGCGTGGGCCGCATGGCCTTCGTGATCCTTTCGGTACTGATCCAGGCAGGCTGGATCCTGCTGATCGTCCTGCGGCTGAACCGGTATTCCTGGCTCATCGCACTGATCTCCACCATCGCTGCCATGGTGGTGGTGCTGCGGATCTATGCTTCCAGGGAAAATTCCGCCTATAAGATCCTATGGATCATGCTGATCCTGGCGGCTCCTGTCATGGGACTGTGCCTGTATCTGCTTTTAGGCCATTCCATGGTCCTGCGGTTCATGACAAAGCGCCATGGGGAGATCAAGGGAAAGCTGGCGGATCTGATCGTCCAGGATCCAAAGGTCCTGGAGGAGATGGATGCCCAGGACCGGGCTGTGGCCAACCAGTCCCGGTATATCAGCAATTTCGGAAAATATCCAGTATACCGGAATACGGACGTGGAGTTTTACGGCGATGCCTCCGACGGGCTGGAGGCCCAGAAAAAGGCCCTTTCAGAGGCAAAGACCTTTATCTTCATGGAATACCATGCCATTGAGGACAGCATCTCCTTTGCGGGGATCCGGGAGATCCTGGCCCGTAAGGTAAAGGAAGGAGTGGAGGTACGTCTCCTATACGACGACGTAGGAAGCGTGGGTTTCATCAGCCCCGAATTCATTAAACGGATGGAGGCCGACGGGATCCAGTGCCGGGTATTTAACCCCATGGTGCCCATGCTCCATGTGTTCATGAACAACCGGGATCACCGGAAGATCACAGTGGTGGACGGAAAGGTGGGCTTCACCGGAGGCTATAATCTTGCGGACGAGTATTTCAATCTGACAAGCCCCTACGGCCACTGGAAGGATACGGGCGTCCGGCTGGAGGGCGACGCCGTAAAGAATCTGACGGTTCTGTTCCTGGAAATGTGGAATTCCGTGAAGGTGACGGATACGGATTTTGCCAGGTATCTGCCGGATCCCGGTTATACGGCAAAGGGCCGCGGCTTTGTACAGCCCTACGGCGACAATCCCCTGGACGGCGAGCCTGTGGGTGAGAACGTATACATGAACGTGATAAAGAATGCCAAGGATTATGTATACTTTACGACGCCCTATCTGATCGTCAGCGACGAGCTGGGCCGAGAGCTGAGGCTGGCTGCCAAGCGCGGCGTGGACGTACGGCTCATTACACCGGGGATCCCGGATAAAAAGACGGTGTTCCAGGTGACCCGGTCCTACTATGCGGGACTGGTGCGGGACGGCGTCCGGATCTATGAATATACGCCGGGCTTCATCCACGCCAAGCAGTGCGTCTGCGACGGTGAGACGGCGGTGGTGGGGACCATCAACCTGGATTACAGGAGTCTGTACCTGCATTTTGAAAACGGCGTATTCCTCTATGACTGCGAGGCCATAAAGGATATCAAGGCCGATTTCGACGGGCTTTTCCCCATCTGCCAGGAGGTAACGGAGGAATACAGGAGCGGCCGCTCGGCGGTCTTAAGGATCGGCCAGTGTATCCTGCGGCTGGCGGCTCCGCTGTTATAAAACAGGAACAGTCCGGCTGTTCTCTGACGGAAAATCGGAGAGCAGCCGGGTTGTTTTTTTTAAAAACCCATGCTAGAATAATAGCTATCAGAAAAAAGGGGAATAAAAAGAATGGCTTCACTGAAGAAATTATTTGCACCCGTGGATATGACAGCGGGGAAACCATGGAAAAACATTGCGCTTTTTACGATCCCGATGATCATCGGAAACATCGCACAGCAGCTTTATAACACCGTAGACAGCATCGTTGTGGGAAAATTTGTGGGAGACAACGCCCTGGCGGCTGTGGGCAGCGCCAGTCCCATTTTTAACCTGCTGCTGGTGCTTTTCATCGGGATCTCGGTGGGGACCAGCGTCATGGTCTCCCAGTATTTCGGAGCCAGGGACAGGGAGCAGCTTTCCAGGACCATCGGCTGCTGTGTGACTCTGACGGCGGCCGCTTCGGTATTTATTATGATCGTGGGTTCCCTTGTGGTCCGGCCGCTGCTGGAGCTTTTACATACGCCGGCCAGCATCATCGACTGGTGCGCGTCCTATCTGACCGTCCTGTTCTACGGGATCGCCGGCGTGGCCTATTATAACATCCTGGGAGGCGTCCTCCGGGGACTGGGGGATTCCGTTTCCGCACTGGTATACCTGCTGGTGGCTACGGTCATCAACATCGTCCTGGATGTATGGTTCGTCGCAGGCCTGGGCCTGGGAGTTTTCGGCGTTGCCCTGGCTACGGCCATTGCCCAGGCGGTATCGGCCATTCTCTGCTTTTTAAAGCTTGCAAGGATGAGCGAGCTTTTTGATATGAAGCCCCGGTATCTGAAGGCACATAAGGACAATGCCCTCAACATCATCCGTCTGGGACTTCCGTCGGGCCTGACCCAGGCCATCTTCTCCCTGGCCATGATCATGGTCCAGTCGCTGACCAACAGCTTTGGGGAGATGCTCATTGCAGCTAACGTGATCATCATGCGTGTGGACGGCTTCGCCATGATGCCCAACTTCTCCTTCGGCACCACAATGACCACCTATGCGGGCCAGAACGTGGGAGCGAAGCAGTACGACCGGGTGGAGCAGGGAGCAGAGCAGGGGACCCTCATGGCCATGGGCGTTTCGGCCTCCATTACGGCCCTGATCCTCATATTTGGAAGGTATTTGATGGGGATCTTCACTTCGACCACAGAGTTAGTAGATCTGAGCTTCTATATGATGCGGATCCTGGCCGTTGGCTATATCGCCATGGCGGTGACCCAGAGCCTTTCCGGCGTCATGAGAGGAGCCGGAGACACCATGACGCCCATGTGGATATCCCTGTTCACCACAGTTGTGATCCGTGTCCCGGTGGCCTATGGGATCTCCTGGCTCACCAGAACGCCGGAGCTTCCCAATGGGCGCAGCGAGTGCGTATTTATCTCCCTGCTCCTTTCCTGGACGCTGGGAGCCGTTATGACGGCTGTCTGCTATAAGAGAGGACGCTGGAAAAAGAAAGCGATCCAGTAAAAATGGAGCAAAGATACTATATAATATGGAAGGAGACCGTTGACTATGGAATACCGCAGATTTGAAAACACAGTGATCGTCCGCATGGACAGAAACGAGGACCTGTTTGCCGAGCTTAAGAAGGTGGCTCTTAAGGAGAACATAAAATTAGCCAGCATCAGCGCCCTGGGCACCTTCAGCCACATGAATGTGGGAGTTTACGATCTGGACCAGAGAAAATTTGTGGGCAACGACTTTGACGGTATGTTCGAGATCGTTTCCCTCACCGGTACCATCAATACCATGGACGGGGAGTATTACTGCCATCTGCATACGGCGGCCGGAGATAAAAACGGAAACGTGTACGGCGGCCATTTAAGCGCCGGAACCGTGGGAGCCACCCTGGAAATGGTCATCACAGTCATCGACGGGACCGTGGACCGGGTCAAGGATCCGGATACGGGGTTAAACATCTTTAAATTCTAAAAGGAATAGAGGCTGGATAGGATCCGGCGGGGCGGAATAAGGAAAAACGCTCCGCCGGATTCTTGACAATACCAGGGGTTCACGCTATAATACACTGGATGTTAGTATAAAGGGGCAGTTTGCCCTGAATATAAAGGAAGGTATGACGTCATGGCAGATAAGAAACACATTTTGACTTATGCAGGACTGAAAAAATATGAAGATGAGCTTCAGGATCTTAAAGTAAACCGCCGTCGTGAGATCGCCCAGAAGATCAAAGAGGCCAGAGAGCAGGGCGACTTATCCGAGAACGCCGAGTACGATGCAGCCAAGGATGAGCAGAGGGACATCGAGGCCAGGATCGATGAGCTGGAGAAGCTGTTAAAGAATGCAGAAGTCGTTGTTGAGGATGAAGTGAACCTTGACAAGATCAGCATCGGCTGTGTTGTCAAAGTATATGACGTGGAGTTTGAGGAAGAGATGGAGTTTAAGTTAGTTGGTTCCACTGAGGCCAACAGCCTTCAGAACAAGATCTCCAACGAATCTCCTGTGGGCCATGCGCTGATCGGCAGAAAAGTCGGCGACGTGGTGGATGTGGAGACCCAGGCAGGAATGCTCCAGTATAAGGTATTAGATATCAAGAGAGTGGATTAATTACTAAAAGGAGAGAAGAGCAGTGGCAGAGCAGGGAAACCAGAAGAAGGGAAACGGCCAGGAGCAGGATCTGAACCAGCTCCTCAAGGTGCGCCGTGAAAAGTTAGCAGAGCTTCAGGCAAACGGAAAGGACCCGTTCCAGATCACAAAATATGATGTGACTGTGCACAGCACAGATGTAAAAGAGCAGTACGCAGAGTATGAGGGGAAGGAGGTTTCCATCGCCGGACGTATGATGAGCAAGCGTGTGATGGGAAAAGCCTCCTTCTGCAACGTCCAGGACCTGAAGGGAAACATCCAGTGCTACGTATGCCGGGATGACCTGGGCGAGGACACATATAAGGATTTCAAGAAAATGGATATCGGCGATATCGTAGGGATCAAGGGCTTTGTATTTACTACAAAGATGGGCGAGATCTCGATCCATGCCCATTCCGTGACCCTGCTTTCCAAGAGTCTCCAGATCCTTCCGGAGAAATTCCATGGACTGACCAATACGGATATCCGTTACCGCCAGAGATATGTGGACCTGATCATGAACGAGGATGTAAAGGATACCTTCATCAAGCGTTCCAAGATCCTGGCCGCCATCCGTAAATACCTGGCTGGCGAGGGCTTTATGGAGGTGGAGACTCCCATGCTGGTATCCAATGCCGGAGGAGCTGCCGCAAGACCCTTTGAGACTCATTTTAATGCCCTGGACGAGGATCTGAAGCTCCGTATTTCCTTGGAGCTTTACTTAAAGAGACTGATCGTGGGCGGTATGGAGCGTGTGTATGAGATCGGCCGCGTATTCCGTAACGAGGGCCTGGATACAAGACACAATCCGGAGTTCACCTTGATGGAGCTTTACCAGGCATACACCGACTACCACGGCATGATGGATCTGACTGAGAACCTGTACCGCTTTGTGGCCCAGGAGGTCCTGGGGACCACAAAAATCGTTTATAACGGCATTGAAATGGATCTGGGACAGCCCTTTGCCCGTATGACCATGGTGGAAGCCGTTAAGAAATATTCCGGCGTGGACTTTGACGAGATCCATACCCTGGCAGAGGCCAAGGCTGCGGCCAAGGAGCACAACATCGAGGTGGAGGCCCGCCACAAAAAAGGCGATATCTTAAACCTGTTCTTCGAGGAGTTTGTAGAGGAGCACCTGGTACAGCCCACCTTTATCATGGACCACCCGGTGGAAATCTCTCCCCTTACAAAGAAGAAGCCGGAAAATCCAGAGTATACAGAGCGCTTCGAGTTCTTTATGAACGGCTGGGAAATGGCCAACGCGTATTCCGAGCTCAACGATCCCATCGACCAGAGAGAGCGCTTTAAGGCCCAGGAGGAGCTGCTGGCCCAGGGAGACGAGGAAGCCAACCACACAGACGAGGACTTCTTAAATGCCCTGGAGATCGGTATGCCTCCCACAGGCGGAATCGGCTTCGGCATCGACCGTATGTGCATGCTGCTGACTGACTCTGCTGCGATCCGCGATGTCCTGCTGTTCCCGACCATGAAGAGTCTGGACGCCGGAAAGAAGGAAGAGAAGAAGGCAGCTTCCTTAGACGCTGCCATGAACCAGGCTGCCGAAGTCCTTACACAGCAGCTTGAGGCCATGCCGGCAGCAAAGGCAGAGCCGGTGGACTTCTCCAAGGTAAAGATCGAGCCGTTATTCGAGGATCTTGTGGATTTCGATACCTTTGCAAAATCCGATTTCCGCGTGGTGAAGATCGAGGAGTGCGAGGCGGTTCCCAAGTCCAAGAAGCTTCTCAAGTTCATCTTAAATGACGGAACCGACCGGAAGCGCACCATCTTAAGCGGCATCCACGACTACTACGAGCCGGAGGAGCTGGTTGGAAAGACATGTGTGGCCATCACTAACCTGCCTGCGAGAAATATGATGGGCATTCCCTCCGAGGGCATGCTGATCTCCGCTGTGTATGAGTACGACGGACGGGAAGGACTGAACCTGCTGATGCTGGACGATGCGATCCCGGCAGGAGCAAAGCTGTACTAAAATATAAGAAGGAAGTCCGCCTGCGGAACGTTTTTATAGCACAGAACGTACTTCCAATCACAAAAAAGGCTCTGGGGCGTTGGACCCCAGGGCCTTTTTAAATACATGCAGATCGTTAAAACTGTCTATCTTTACACATTAAACCGGAATAATACAACATCTCCGTCTTTTACCACATACTCTTTTCCCTCGATCCGGACCAGTCCCTTTTCCTTGGCAGCGGAGTAGCTTCCGCAGTCCAGAAGATCCTGGTAGTTGACCACCTCGGCCTTAATGAAGCCCCGCTCAAAATCGGAGTGGATCTTTCCTGCGGCCTGGGGAGCCTTGGTGCCTACCTTAATGGTCCAGGCGCGGGTCTCCTTTTCACCGGCAGTCAGATAGCTGATGAGGCCTAAGAGGCGGTAGCTGGCGGCGATGAGCTTTTCCAGACCGGATTCCTTTAAACCTAAATCCTCCAGGAATTCTTTCTTTTCGTCATCGTCCAGCTCGGCGATCTCCTGCTCGATCTGGGCGCAGATCACAAAGACCTCACTGTCATTTTCAGCGGCAAATCCGCGGACCTGGTTCACATACTCATTGGAAGCGCCGTCGTCGGCCAGATCGTCCTCGCTTACGTTGGCGGCAAAGATCACCGGCTTCCAGGTCAGGAGGTTTAAGGTGTTGATAAAGTCCCTGGTGTCTTCGTCGTCACAGGGGAAGCTTTTGGCCAGTTTTCCATCCTCCAGATGGGCCTTTAATGATTTTAAAAGCTCCACTTCTTTGGCCAGGGCCTTGTTGTTGGCAGCGCCGCGGCCGTTTTTGGCGATCCGCCGGTCCAGGATCTCGATATCAGAGAAGATCAGCTCCAGGTTGATGGTCTCGATGTCGCGGAGCGGGTCCACGCTGCCGTCCACATGGATCACGTTGGGATCCTCGAAGCAGCGTACCACATGGACGATGGCGTCCACCTCACGGATATTGGACAGGAACTGGTTTCCCAGGCCCTCGCCCTTGGAGGCGCCTTTTACGAGGCCTGCGATATCCACGAATTCGATGACCGCAGGAGTGGTCTTTTCAGAATGATAGAGGTCTGTCAGCAGCTTTAAACGGAAGTCCGGAACCGGAACCACGCCCACGTTGGGGTCGATGGTACAGAACGGATAGTTGGCAGATTCCGCGCCGGCTTTTGTCAGAGAGTTGAACAGTGTGCTCTTTCCTACATTAGGAAGGCCAACGATACCTAATTTCATGGGTCTATATTCTCCTTTGCTTTTCCTTTTGCATATAAGGTGCTTTTCATCTGGACGGTCTTTTAGGAGACCGCAGGGCCATGAGCCCGGAAAAGGGTCCAAAGCCACAAGTAATCATAGCATATGCATTTCTTTTTCTCAAGGTAAAAATCACTGCTTTTGGCCCAGCAGCTCCCAGAGAACCGAAACATAGAGTTTAAGTCCCGTCATCAGCGCGTTCTCGTCGATGTCGAACCGGGCGTTGTGGTGGGGAGCCGCAATGTCGCAGCCGATGCACATATAGGCAGCCTTTCCGCCATGGGCCTGGACCCTGGACATCAGGTAGGCGGCGTCCTCGGAGCCGGTGAAGCCTCCGCTGGGAACGTAGCGGGTGATCTCCGGGATTCTGGAAGCCCCGGCTTTTATGAAGGGCTCCAGGGCGTCGTCGCTGTCGGCACCGGAGGCGTTGCCCATGATCTTTGTATCCACCGTGCATCCGAACATTTCAGCCGCGCCCTTTAAGCTGCTCATGGCCCGGCCAAAGACGGTGCGTTCGATCTCTGTGGTCTCTCCCCGGGTCTCCAGCTGGAGGACCGCCCGGTCTGCAACCACGTTCCGTCCGGTGCCTCCGGAGATGGTCCCCACGTTGAGTCTGGCAGCTCCACGAGAGTCCTGACAGGCGGTATGCATGGCCAGGGTGGCCGAGCAGGCGGCCAGGATCGCATTATGGCCATCCTGGGGAGAAGCCCCTGCATGGGAGGAGAGGCCGGTGATGACTGCGTCTATCTTTGTAGTAGAGAGGAAGCCGTTGGTCAGGGCCAGGAGCTCGCCGGTTTTCCAGCCCATTCCCAGATGGCCGGAAAGGAACCAGTCCACGTCGTCCAGGACGCCGCTTTCTGCAATGGACTGGGCGCCCCGGACGCCTTCCTCCGCCGGCTGGAAGATGATCTTTATGACACCGGAGAGATCCTTACGGATGGCGTTCAGGGCCAGGCAGACGAAAAGCCCCAGGGAAGCGTGGCCATCGTGGCCGCAGGCGTGCATGCATCCGCAGTTTTCAGAAGAAAAGCCATTTTTTACCGGAAGGCGGCAGGGGTCCATATCCTCGCCCACATCGTTGCAGTCGATATCAAAGCGCAGAGCTGTCACTGGTCCTGGATTTCCGGTCTCGATCACAGCCATAGCCCCGGTAAAGCCGTCCATTTCCTTAATGATACCGGCGTCCGCCCCCTGGCTTACGGCACGTTCCATGCATACGTCCAGCTCCTTCTGGGGAGGATAACCCCAGAGATAATCCCTGTGAAGGATCTCTTTTCCATATTTTACAGGGATCCCGTGGTCTTTCAGCGCGGCAATGAGTCTGGCAGTGGTATAAAATTCCTTCCAGCCTGGCTCCGGATGACGGTGCAGGTCCCGGCGGAAGTGTATCAGGGCTTCCCGGCAGTCCTCCAGGCTGTTTAAATAAGAAGTGATATCCATTTTTTGTCTCCATTCAGCAGTATTTTTCTGCTTTCAGTATATAGGCCCCGGATGAAAAATGCAAGGAAAACGGGTGTGGGCTGCACAACAGAAACGGGAACTTTTGTCGAAATAAGGGAGACGGTGTCATGCGAATTTATTTGCTTTTTGTAGTATTTCGGAGTAAAATAGGAAACATAAACGACAAAAGGAGTGTTTGATATGGCGGAAGGGGCAGATTTAAGCTTTATACACCTGGGGATATCCGTCCAGAATATGACAAAAAGCTTCTCTATTTTTGGAGTATCCTTTGCATATTACGGCCTGATCATCGGGATCGGAATGATCACCGGACTTCTGGTGGCCCAGCAGGATGCAAAAAGGAGGGGGCAGGATCCGGAGATTTATCTGGATTTCATGCTGTATGGAGTGATTTTTGCGATCATCGGGGCCCGTCTCTATTATGTGGTGTTCCAGTGGGGATATTATAAGGATCATCTGGCGGAGATCTTCAATATACGGAAGGGCGGCCTGGCCATCTACGGAGGGATCATCGCCGCAGTGGTCACGCTGATCGTGTTCACAAGAAAGCGTAAGCTTTCATTCCTGTCCATGGCGGACAGCGCCTGTCTCGGCCTTGTGACCGGGCAGATCATCGGCCGCTGGGGAAACTTTGTGAACTGCGAGGCCTTCGGCGGCTATACGGACAGCCTGTTCGCCATGAGGATCAAACGGAGCATTGTCAATGAAAGCATGATATCCCAGGAGCTTCTGGAGAATCTGATCACGGAAAACGGGATCGAGTATATCCAGGTCCACCCGACGTTCCTTTACGAATCCATGTGGAACCTGGGGCTTCTTTTATTTATGCTCTGGTACAGAAAGAGAAAAAAATTTACAGGAGAAATGTTACTGATTTATCTGACCGGATATGGAATCGGGCGCGCGTGGATCGAAGGGCTCCGGACGGACCAGCTTCTGATCCCGGGAACGGAACTTGCAGTCTCCCAGGTGTTATCCATGGTGATCGCAGTCATTTCCCTGGCTGTTCTCCTGTTCCATCGAAGGAAGGGACCAGGAGAAAGCGAGGAAACAGTATAGATGAACGGGTTGAATGAAGAGCGTGAGAAATTGATCCAGAGGATCGAATGTGTGAGAGTAAAGCTGAACCGGAGCATGGATGAAAAGGAAGATTATGCTGTCGTATATCAGTACAGTGTAGAGCTGGATGCCTTGATCGAGCAGTATATGGCGGCCGACTATTAGCGGAACCGGCACGGGCCGGTCTTTGTGTTCACGTTTTTTGTTTGGCCCGTTGGTGGGTGGTACGAAAGAGGAGAAATTCCCCTGTTGTCCAATAAAACTTAAAAGCAGATGGGGCCGTCGGGAACAGGATTCCCGGCGGTTTTTACTTTAAAAATTCCTTGCTATTTTCTTTCATATGTACTAATATTAAAGAAGAAGTGGTGGAAAGTGGGTTAAAGTGGTGCCAAATGGTGGAACGGTGGTTCCCCATGGAGCGCGGTGGCAACAGGAGAAGACGATGTTCATTGGAGAATACAGTCACACAATCGATGCCAAGGGCCGTTTGATCGTACCATCCAGGTTCCGGGAGCAGCTGGGCGATGAGTTCGTTGTGACCAAGGGACTGGACGGGTGTCTTTTTGTGTACGAAAATTCCGAATGGAGATCCTTTGAAGAAAAACTTCACGCACTTCCTCTTACAAATGCCAATGCCAGAAAATTTACAAGGTTTTTCCTGGCTGGCGCCAGCGCCTGCGAGGTGGACAGGCAGGGCAGGATCCTGATCCCTGCGGTTCTCCGGGAATTTGCGAAGCTGGAAAAGGATGTGGTCCTGGTGGGAGTCGGAAGCCGGATCGAGATCTGGAACAAGGCGCTCTGGACAGAGAAGAACGTGTATGATGATATGGAAGAAATCGCAGAAAATATGGAAGGTCTTGGCATATGATTTTTGAACACAAGTCAGTTCTCCTTTATGAAACCGTAGACAGCCTGAATATTAAGCCGGACGGGATCTATGTGGACGGTACCCTGGGCGGCGGCGGCCATGCTTATGAGGTCCTAAAGCGGCTGGGCCCCAAAGGCCGTCTCATCGGCATCGACCAGGATGCAGACGCCATACAGGCAGCTTCTGGGCGGCTTAAGGAATTTGGAGAGAAAGTTACCATCGTCAGGAGCAATTACAGAAATATAAAAGAGGTGCTGTCCAGCCTGGGGATCGAAAAAGTGGACGGGATATACCTGGATCTGGGCGTATCCTCCTATCAGCTGGATACGGCAGAGCGGGGCTTTACCTACCGGGAAAACGCGCCGTTGGATATGCGTATGGACCAGAGAAACGAAAAAACGGCTGCGGATATCGTCAATGAATACAGTGAGATGGAGCTGTACCGGATCATCCGTGATTACGGCGAGGACCGGTTTGCGAAAAATATTGCAAAGCACATTGTGAAAGCGCGCCAGGAGAAACGGATCGAAACCACCGATGAGCTGGTGGAGATCATCAAGGCCGCTATCCCGGCCAGGGTACGGGCCGAGGGAGGCCACCCGGCCAAGCGCACCTTCCAGGCCATCCGCATCGAGCTGAACCATGAGCTGGAGGTGCTGGACGAATCCATCGATACCATGGTGGATCTTTTAAATCCAGGAGGAAGGCTTTCCATCATCACCTTCCACTCGCTGGAGGACCGGATCGTCAAGACACGGTTTAAGACCTGTGAAAACCCGTGCATCTGCCCGCCGGACTTTCCCGTATGCGTCTGCGGAAGGAAAAGCCGGGGAAAGGTCATCACAAGAAAGCCCATCGTTCCCAGCGGACAGGAGCTGGAGGAAAATACAAGATCAAAAAGCTCAAAGCTCCGTGTGTTTGAACGGAACTGATCATAAGGAATAGGAAAGGAAGTGATAGTATGGCAGCAAAGACCAGAAGAGGGGCAGCGCCGGAATATGTCAGTGGGACTGCGGCCAGAAAGCTGGAGCCGGAAAGAAGACAGGAGAGGCCCAGGGAGCCCAGACGGGAGGCCAACAGCCAGAGCCGTACTGTTACTGTCAGAAGAAACCAGGAAAAAGCACTCCAGATGGATCTGCCGTATGTGATCGTACTGACCATTGCCGCAGTGTGCACCCTTTATTTCTGCGTCAGCTATTTACAGCTCCAGTCCTCCATCGCCGCCAGGCTCAACCACATCGAGGCCCTGGAGGCGTCCATTGAAAAAAAGAAGGCGGACAATGACGCCCTGGAGACCCGGATCAATACGTCCATCGATCTGGACAATATCTATAAGATCGCCACAGAGGAGCTGGGGATGGTCTATGCCAATAAGGACCAGGTAAGGATGTATAACAAGACAGAAAGCGAGTATGTTAGACAGTATGAAGACATCCCGGAACGGTAGTCAGAACAAGCACAAAAAAATATTCTCAAGATACATGCAGGAAAAGCTGGCGGTTACGGTCCTCGTAATTACGCTGGCTTTGTTTGGTCTTGCGGTGAAGCTCTATATGCTGGTGGATGAGAAGAACGAGGAGTATACGGAGATCGTCTTAAACCAGCAGTCCTCCTACAACAGCCGTACCCTGCCCTACCGACGGGGGGACATTGTGGACCGGAACGGCACCTACCTGGCCACCAGCGAAAAGGTCTACAATCTGATCCTGGATCCCAACCAGATCAATAAGGATTCAGCCAATTATCTGGAGACCACAGTGACGGCCCTGGTGGACGTATTCGGATACGACCGGGAGGAGATCCTTTCAGCCATCAATGAAAACCCGAGCTCCTATTATGTGAAGTTCCGGAGACAGCTTTCGGCAGAGGAAAAAGAGGCCTTCGAGGCAAAGGCCAAAGAGGTGAACAAGCAGTATATAGACTCCGGGAGCAGGAAGCGGGTCCAGGGTGTATGGTTTGAGGACGAGTATAAGCGGGTCTATCCCTACGGCTCCGTGGCCTGCAATGTGGTGGGCTTTTCCTTTGACAACGGAAAGCAGGGAAGCGGCGGCATCGAGCAGTTTTACAACGACCAGCTCATCGGCACCAACGGCCGGGAGTATGGCTATCTGGACGCCGAATCCAATATGGAGAAGGTCATCAAATCAGCGGAAAACGGAAACACCATCGTTTCCACCATTGACACCAATATCCAGAAGATCGTGGAAAAGTACATCGACGAGTGGATGAACGGCATCGGGAGCAAGACGGCGGCGGTGCTGGTGATGAACCCCAACAACGGCGAGATCCTGGCCATGGCCTCCAACCGGCGGTATGACCTCAACGATCCGAGAAATCTGGGTGCCATGTACACCCAGGAGCAGATCGATGCAATGACAGAGGAGCAGAAGTCAGAGGCCTGGAACCAGATGTGGAGGAACTTCTGTGTCAGCGACAGCTTCGAGCCAGGTTCCCCGGCCAAGCCCTTAACGGTGGCGGCTGCCCTGGAGGAGGGGGTGATCGGCCCCCAGGAGACCTTTGTCTGCGACGGCGCCCAGGAGGTGGGCGGCCACCGGATCAAGTGCGTCAGCATTTACGGCCACGGCGTCCTTTCGGTGGAGCAGACCCTGATGAAATCCTGCAACGACGCGATGATGCAGATCGCAGCCCGTATGGGTGTGGAACGGTTTGCCAGATACCAGGAGATCTTCGGCTTTGGCCAGAAGACGGGGATCGATCTTCCCGGCGAGGCCGATACGGCCGGTCTGATCTTCCATGCAGACAACATGGGAGCGGCGGATCTGGCCTGTAACTCCTTTGGTCAGACGTATAACTGTACCATGGTCCAGATGGCGGCGGCCCTGTCGTCGGTGATCAACGGCGGCTCCTATTATGAACCCCATGTGGTGAAGCAGATCTTAAACGACCAGGGAGCCGTGGTGAAGAAGGTGGAGCCCAATCTGGTGCGGGAGACCGTATCCCAGGCCACCAGCGATTTTGTAAGAAACGCCATGTTCCTGACTGTGGACAGTGAGGAAGGCACCGGTAAGGCAGGACGGGTGGCCGGATATAAGATCGGCGGAAAGACGGGAACGGCCCAGAAGCTGCCCCGGTCTGCCAACAATTACCTGCTGTCCTTTGCGGGCTTTGCCCCGGCCGACGATCCCCAGGTCCTGACCTATGTGGTCATCGACACGCCCAATCTGCCGGGAAAGGAACAGGCCCACAGTACCTTTGCCACAGAGGTGTTCCAGAAGATCATGACAGAAGTCCTTCCTTATATGAATATTTTCCCGGATACGGATGTGACCGGGACCGAGGACGAGAGCCTGGCGGCCCAGGGTGAGGGGATCACCAACCAGAACCAGGGTGGTCTGGAGCCCGGAGAGGAAGATGGAGACGGAGAGACCCAGGCAGAGGAAACGGAGCCCATGACCGATGAAAACGGGGAGATCATTCCGGAGACCGAGCCGGCCGGTGAGGAGGTCGTGCCTTATGACGACGGGCTGGGACTTCCCGACACCGTGGCCGGAGGCGGCCAGACCCCTGGGGAGGCGGCCTCTGAGACTCTGTCGGAAACGCCTCCGGCCCCAGGGACAGAAAACGCTCCGGAAGGCCAGGGGGAAACAGAGCCCCAATAGATGGGATGCATTCCGGCGGACCGGAGCCGCCGGGGACAAAGATACAGAGAGGTGACGGATGGAAAGACAGATCGATTTAAATGAGGTTTCAGACGGAAGGCTCTACGGGCTTTCCGATATGGTAAGAGCAGACTGCGGCGGCTGTGCAGGCTGCTCTGCCTGCTGTTCGGGCATGGGCCGGTCGGTGGTCCTGGATCCCCTGGATATGCACCGTCTGGCAGAAGGGACAGGAGTGGGAGCAAAGATGCTTCTGACTGAAAATTTAGAACTGAATGTGGTGGATGGAATCGTCCTCCCTAATCTAAAAATGACAGGGGTGGGGGAAAGATGCACGTTCCTGGATCAGAACGGACGCTGTACGGTCCACAGCTTCCGCCCGGGGATCTGCCGGATCTTCCCTCTGGGGCGGCTGTATGAAAACGGGAGCTTCCAGTATTTTCTCCAGGTCAGGGAGTGCCGGAAGACAAACCGGGCCAAGATCAGGGTGAAAAAGTGGATCGATATGCCGGAGGCGGAAAAATATGACGCCTATATTTCCAGATGGCATTATTTTTTAAAGGAACTTTCCAGGATCGTCCGGGAGGATACAGAAGGGATCCTGTCCAGGAACCTCAGCATGTATGTGTTAAAGGAATTTTATCTGACTCCCTATGACAGGAATGGGGACTTTTATGCCCAGATCGAGAAACGGATCGGGAAGGCGGAGGCAGTCTTTGGGATCAGCCATTCATAATTTCCGGTGAAATGAAATATAATGAGTAACAAAACACGGACATGGATGTGGCGTCATGAGCTCTTTTCTGACCCATCACAGGAGACGGATCCTGGTGACCATGGCGTTTTTGTCGCTTTTTATGGCCGGGCTCTGCGGCCAGCTGGGCTATCTGATGATCTTCCGGTCAGAGCATTACAGCACCATGGCCGACGATCTCCATGAAAGGGAACGGACCATCAAGGCGGCCAGAGGGGAGATCGTGGACCGGAACGGCACGGTCATCGCCTCCAACCGGACAGTCTGTACGGTCTCCGTGGTCCATAACCAGGTGGAGGAGCCGGAGGCGGTGATCCGGATGCTTTCCGGAGAGCTGGAGCTGCCGGAGGAAGAGGTCCGCAAAAAGGTGGAAAAGCGCTCCTCCCGGGAGATCATAAAGACCAATGTGGATAAGGCCGATGGAGACCGGATCCGCTCCCATGGCTTTGCAGGCGTCAAGGTGGATGAGGATTATAAGCGGTATTACCCCTACGACAGCCTGGCCTCCCGGGTCCTGGGCTTTACGGGGGCCGATAACCAGGGGATCATCGGCCTGGAGGTCATGTACGAAAAATACTTAAAGGGCCGGGACGGAAAGATCCTTACTCTGTCCGACGCCAAAGGCGTGGAGGTGGAAAATGCCGCAGAGGAGCGGCTGGAGCCGGTGGCCGGGAACACCCTGACTGTGAGCCTGGATGTGAATATCCAGAAATACGCAGAGCAGGCCGCGTACCAGGTGATGGAGAGGAAGGGGGCCAGGGCCGTTTCGGTCATTGTCATGAACCCTCAGAACGGGGAGATATACGCTATGGTCAACGCCCCGGAATTTCATCTCAACGCCCCGTTTTTCCTGGCAGAGGGGGATGGGGCCGTTTCTGGAAAGGAAAAACAGGATCTTTTGAACGCCATGTGGAGGAACCGGTGCATCAACGATACCTATGAGCCGGGCTCCACTTTTAAGATCATCACGGCCGCAGCCGGTCTGGAGGCCGGAGTGGTCTCCCTGGAGGACCGGTTTTCCTGTCCGGGCTTCCGGATCGTGGAGGACCGGAAGATCCGGTGCCATAAGGTGGGCGGCCACGGCGGCGAGACCTTTTTACAGGGAGCCATGAACTCCTGTAATCCGGTGTTCATCGACGTGGGACAGCGGCTGGGAGCGGAGCGTTTTTACGATTATTTCCAGCAGTTCGGCCTGCTGGGGAAAACAGGCATCGACCTTCCCGGGGAGGCGGCCACCATTATGCATAAGAAGGAAAATATGGGCCTGGTGGAGCTGGCCACGGTCTCCTTTGGACAGTCATTCCAGATCACCCCCATCCAGCTTGTGACCACCGCCTCCTCCATCATCAACGGAGGGAACCGGATCACGCCCCATTTTGCCATAAAGGCGGAGAGCCGGGACGGCTCCCTGGTGCGGGAGTTTACGTATCCTGTAAGGGAAAATGTGGTATCGGAGGAGACCAGCCGGACCATGCGGCATATCCTGGAGCAGGTGGTGGCTGAGGGCAGCGGGAAACGGGCAAAGGTGGAGGGCTTCCGGATCGGAGGAAAGACGGCCACCTCGGAAAAGCTTCCCAGGAGCCGGAAAAAGTATATCTCTTCTTTTCTGGGCTTTGCCCCGGCCGACGATCCTCAGGTCATTGCCCTTATCACCATTGACGAACCGGTGGGGATCTACTACGGCGGAACCATCGCAGCCCCGGTCATTGCCGACATTTTTGAGAACATCCTTCCTTATCTTGGGCTGCTGCCTGGAAATGAAACGTAGCGTTCAGCCATGCATCTTCCTGTCCGCCCTCAGCGGACAAGAAGGGCCGGGCGTCTGTCCCATGAAGATCCGGACAGAAAACAAGGAAATGGTGTTTTCCCATTGATTAATTCTTTAAAAGGACGTATACTAAAAAGACCCAATACATAAGAGACAGAGGTGCAATATGGTTAATGAGACAATCCTGGCGGTCATCATCGCCTTTGCGGTCAGTGCGGCGCTTTGCCCCATCGTGATCCCATTCCTTCATAAATTAAAGTTCGGCCAGCAGGTCCGGGAGGACGGTCCCCAGGCCCACTTAAAGAAACAGGGGACGCCTACCATGGGGGGACTGATCATCCTTTCCAGCATTGTGATCACGTCCCTTTTTTATATGAAAGATTATCCCCGGATCATCCCGGTGCTGTTCATGACCGTGGGCTTCGGGATCATCGGCTTTCTGGATGACTATATCAAGATCGTCATGAAACGGTCCGAGGGGCTGAATCCGAAGCAGAAGCTTCTGGGCCAGATCGTGATCACGGGGATCTTCGCCTATTATCTGATGACCTCCGGGGAGGTGGGAACGGAAATGCTGATCCCATTCACCGGCGGCTTTGAGAACGGATATTTCCTGGATCTGGGGTGGCTCTTTGTGCCGGCCCTGTTCTTTATCGTCCTTGGAACGGACAACGGCGTCAATTTCACAGACGGTCTGGACGGACTCTGCACCAGCGTGACGATCCTGGTAGCCACATTTTTTACCGTGGTGGCCCTGGGAGAGGAGAGCGGCATCAGCCCCATCACGGGCGCCGTTGTGGGAAGTCTCCTGGGCTTCCTCTTATTTAATGTGTATCCGGCCCGGGTATTTATGGGAGATACGGGATCTTTAGCCCTGGGAGGCTTTGTGGCCTCCAGCGCCTATATGATGCAGATGCCCGTCTTCATCGCCATTGTGGGCCTTATCTATCTGGTGGAGGTGCTTTCCGTTATCATCCAGGTCACTTATTTTAAAAAGACCGGCGGAAAGCGGATCTTTAAGATGGCTCCCATCCATCATCACTTTGAACTGTGCGGATGGTCTGAAACGAGAGTCGTCGCCGTATTTTCCATCATCACGGCAATCCTTTGTCTGGTTGCTTACTTAGGATTATAGCAGGGAGGAATATTCATGTCACAGAAAGTATTAGTTGCCGGAACCGGCATCAGCGGGATCGCAGCAGCAAAGCTTCTTCTGGCCCAAGGCGGGGAAGTGGTATTATATGACGGAAACGAGAAGCTTTCCGCCGAGGAATTAAAGAAAAATTTTGACGAGGGCGCAAAGGTCTCCGTGATCTTAGGAGAGCTGAAGAAGCTGGATCTTTCCGGCGTGGAGCTCTGCGTCATCAGTCCGGGGATCTCCCTGGAAGCGCCCTTTGTGGCTGTTCTGGACGAGGCCCGGGTCCCCATCTGGAGTGAGATCGAGCTGGCCTATCACTGTTCCCAGGGAAAACTCATCGCCATCACCGGAACCAACGGAAAGACCACCACGACAGCCCTGACCGGCGAGATCATGAGGCATTTCTTTAACAGCGTATTTGTAGTCGGAAATATCGGTGATCCCTATACGGCCCATGCCAGGGAGACCACGGAGGAATCGGTGACGGTGGCCGAGGTCTCCAGCTTCCAGCTTGAGACCATTATGGAGTTCCATCCCAATGTTTCGGCCATCACCAACATCACTCCGGACCACCTGGACCGCCATAAGACCATGGACTGCTACATCCAGGTAAAGGAGGGGATCGCCAGGAACCAGACAGAAGAGGATTCCTGTGTATTAAATTATGACGATCCGGAGCTCCGTGCCTTTGGTTCCACCTTAAAGAGCAAGGTGATCTACTTCAGCCGGAGGGAAAAGCTGGACCAGGGCGTATATATGGACGGCGACAGGATCGTATACCGCCACGGCGGAAAGACGGAGCCTGTACTGGATGTCAAGGATCTCCAGATCATCGGCGGCCACAACCATGAAAATGTGATGACAGCTGTGGCCATCTCCCTCCAGATGGGCGTGCCCATCCCTGTGATCCGCGAGGCCTGCATGGCCTTTAAGGCGGTGGAGCACCGGATCGAGTTCGTGCGGGAGCGGTTCGGAGTCACCTACTATAACGATTCCAAGGGGACCAACCCGGATGCAGCCATCCAGGCCATCCGCGCCATGCCGGGGCCCACGCTGCTGATCGCCGGAGGCTATGACAAGCATTCGGAATATGACGAGTGGATCGAAAGCTTTGACGGAAAGGTGCGGTATCTGGTGCTCATCGGCCAGACCAGAGATAAGATCGCCGAGTGTGCAAAAAAACATGGGCTCACGGATATCATGTACGCAGAGGATATGCAGGAGGCCGTCCAGGTCTGCGCCTCCTACGCCAATGCCGGCGATTATGTGCTGCTTTCTCCGGCCTGTGCAAGCTGGGGAATGTTTAAAAATTATGAAGAGCGGGGGCGGATCTTTAAGGAATGCGTGAACAATCTGTAAATGACCGCAGAAGGGCCGGGCATCCGGAGCAGAGGGGACGGGCGGAAGCCAGCCGTCCCCAGCCCCAGCCCAAAAAGAAAAAGCCCAGGCGTTTTTATGATTACAGCCTGCTGTTTACCATCATCTTCCTGACCGTGTTCGGCCTGGTGATGATATACAGCTCCAGCTCCTACAACGCCCAGGTCCTGGGCCAGGGACCGGCCTATTATATGAAACGGCAGGGATACATAGCTCTGGCAGGCTTTGCGGCCATGCTGGTCATTTCCAAGATGGATTACCATTTTTTTGCGAAATTTACCGTTCCGGCCATCGTGGTATCCTATGTCTGTATGTTCCTGGTGAATTTCACCAGCCTGGGGATCAAGGTCAATGGACAGAAGCGGTGGCTGGGAACCAGGTCCGTGCGGTTTCAGCCCACAGAGCTTGTAAAGGTGACGGTGATCCTGGTGCTGGCGGTGGTGATCACCCGGCTGGGGAAAAAGGTCGACGAGTGGAGGAGCTGGGGAATGCTGATCGTCCTGATCGCCCCGCTGGCCCTGATGGTCATGGCCAACAACTTAAGCTCCGGCCTGATCATCGTGGGCATCGGCTTTGTGATGATGTTCATTGCTTGTAAGAAAAAATGGATCTTCATCCTTTCCATGGCTTTGGGGGCGGCGGTGTTCATTTTTGCGCCCATGATCGCCATGGGCCTGGAAAAGGCCGGGATCCTGGAATCCTACCAGCTGAGCCGGATCCTGGTGTGGAAGAATCCAGAGGCGTATCCCAGGGACGGAGGCTACCAGGTGCTCCAGGGACTTTACGCCATCGGTTCCGGAGGCCTTCTGGGCAAGGGGCTGGGACAGAGCATCCAGAAGCTCAGCTTCCTTCCGGAGCCCCAGAACGATATGATCTTTGCCATCATCTGCGAGGAGCTGGGCCTGTTCGGGGCCATATCGGTGATCCTGATCTTTTTATTTATGATCTACCGGTTCATGCTGATCGCCGGAAACGCGCCGGATCTTTTTGGGGCCCTTCTTGTGGTGGGAGTCATGGCCCACATTGCCATCCAGGTGATCTTAAACATTGCCGTGGTGACCAATGTGATCCCCAATACGGGCATCACTCTGCCGTTCATCAGCTATGGAGGCACCTCGGTGCTGTTCCTCATGGTGGAGATGGGTATGGCCCTCAGCGTGTCCAATCAGATAAAGCTGGAGAGATAAGGATAAGGAGGAACACCGGGCCTGTCCGCTGCATAGGATACTGTATAGCATGCATCTGGGGGGATCCGTTTGTCTGCAATACAGATCCAGGGCTTAAGGCCCTTAAAGGGAACCGTTGGGATCCAGGGTTCTAAAAATGCGGTGCTGCCCATGATGGCGGCGTCTCTGCTGGCCGATGGCGTCACCGTGATCCGTCATGTGCCGGAGATTGAGGACGTTTTTTCCATGATGGGGATATTGGAAAGCCTGGGCTGTAAATGCAGCCTGGAAAAAGGAGTCCTGACGGTGGATACAAAATCATCGTCCGGCCACAGGATCCCCGAGGAATACGTTGGGAAAATGCGCTCGTCCTGTCTCCTTCTGGGACCGCTCCTGGCGGGACGGGGAGAGGCGGTGACGTATTATCCCGGGGGCTGTGTCATTGGAAAGCGGCCCATCGACCTGCATCTGTACGCCCTAAAGCGGCTGGGAGCTTCTTTTTTTGAAGCCGGAGGCATGATCCTGGCCCGGACAGATCGGCTCCGAGGAGCCAGGATCCGGTTTTCCTATCCCAGCGTGGGAGCCACGGAAAATGCCATCCTGGCGGCTGTGACCGCAGAGGGAGAGACAGAGATCGAAAACTGTGCCAGGGAGCCGGAGATCACGGAGCTATGCCGATTCCTGGCCGCCATGGGAGCCAGGATCCGCGGCGCAGGGAAGAGCCGGATCGCCGTGGAGGGTGTAAGGCGTCTGTATCCTGCGGAATTCCTTCTGGGCGGGGACCGGATCTGTGCCGGAACGTATCTGGCGGCTGCCGCCATGACGGCGGGAGACGTGACCGTTATGGGAGCGGAGCCGGAGGACCTGCGGGAGCCGGTCTACATTTTAAGGCGCATGGGCGCTGACATATCCATAAAGGAAAGAGAAAAGGAGATCCGTCTGCGGATGGATCAGAGGCCCGGTCCTGTTTCGATCTGTACCGGTCCCTATCCGGGATTTCCCACGGATCTCCAGTCGGTCTTCCTGGCGGCGGCCTCTGTGGCCTGCGGGGAGAGCCGGATCACAGAAACCGTTTTTGAAGCCAGATTTGCGGCGGCGGCCCTTCTGCGGCAGTTTGGAGCCAGGATCCGTACAGAGGGACAGACGGCCGTGGCCCTGGGAACGTATCCCTTAAGGCCCGGGATCGCAGACGCGCCGGATCTGAGAGGCGGGGCGGCCCTGGTGCTGGCAGGCCTGGCGGCAGACGGCCTTTCGATCATTGGGAGCTGCCGGCATATCCAGCGCGGCTATGAGGATCTCTGCCGGGATCTTGGGAGCCTGGGTGCGGAGATCTGCTGGCTCTAGGAACTTCATGACAGCCGGATACCGGCCAAACAGGATGGGAGTACAGGTAATAGGATGAGGAGAAGAAGAGGATACGCGGGCTATGGCTACCGGAGGAGAAGGAGAGGAAAGAAGGTCCTGGCAGTGGCCGGGATCCTTCTTGGGATCCTGCTCCTTCTGGCGGCCCTGGTTTTTGCAGTCCGCATTAAGGAGATCGAGGTCACGGGAAACAGCCACTATACAAAGGAGCAGGTCATCGATCTGGTCCTTGGCGGAAAATGGTCCAGAAATTCGGCGTTCTGTTATTACGAGAACCGGTTCCGGGAGCATAAATCCATCCCGTTCATTGAGGAATATAAGATCGAATTCAAGAGCCCCACAAAGATCGAGATCGTGGTCTTTGAAAAGAGCGTGGTGGGTTACGTTTCGTATATGAGCAGCTATATGTATTTCGATAAGGACGGCATCATCGTGGAGAGCTCTGTGGAGCAGCTTCCCGGCGTACCGTGGATCACAGGACTGGATTTCGGCCATATTATCCTGCACCAGCCCCTTCCTGTGGCAGATCCCGATACCTTTGGGGAGATCTTAAATCTGACCCAGGTGCTGTCGGTCCATGAGGTGAAGGTGGACAAGGTGGATTATCACAGCTCCATGGCAGGAGCCGGGGAGATCCGGCTCCATATCGGCGATGTGGTGGTGGAGCTGGGGGATTCTGAGGACCTGGACGGAAAGGTAACGGAGCTTTCCGGCATCCTTCCGGAGCTTTCCGGGCTTTCCGGCACCCTGTATCTGGATACCTATGACGAGACCAACAGTACGCCCACATATACCTTCAAAAAGAAATAAAGTTTGTGAAAATAATAGTTGATATTTTTTCAAAAATCAAATATGATATATGTTAGATTAATTTGGACTATTTCCGCAAAGGAAACGCAGTGGAAGTTTAAAAGGAGGAGACGTTCTTGTTAGAAATAAAAATAAATGAGGCAGAGAATGCCGCAAGGATTCTTGTGATCGGCGTTGGCGGCGCCGGAAATAACGCAGTAAACCGCATGGTGGAAGAGAATATCCTGGGAGTGGAGTTCATCGGGATCAATACCGATAAGCAGGCGCTCCAGTTCTGTAAGGCCCCCACAGCCATGCAGATCGGCGAGAAGCTCACAAAGGGACTGGGCGCAGGAGCAAAGCCGGAGATCGGTGAAAAGGCTGCCGAGGAGAGCCAGGAGGAGCTGGCGCAGGCCATGAAGGGTGCGGATATGGTATTCGTTACCTGCGGTATGGGCGGCGGCACCGGTACGGGCGCAGCTCCTGTGATCGCCAGGATCGCCAAGGACATGGGAATCCTTACAGTCGGCGTTGTGACAAAGCCCTTCCGCTTTGAGGCAAAGCAGCGTATGAACAATGCCCTGGAGGGAATTGAAAACCTGAAAAATGCGGTGGATACCCTGATCGTGATCCCCAACGACCGTCTTCTGGAGATCGTTGACAGACGGACAACCATGCCGGATGCTTTAAAGAAGGCCGACGAGGTGCTCCAGCAGGCCGTACAGGGAATCACAGACCTGATCAACGTTCCCGGCCTCATCAACCTGGACTTCGCTGATGTCCAGACCGTTATGACGGACAAGGGCATCGCCCATATCGGTATCGGTAAGGCCAAGGGCGATGAAAAGGCCTTAGAGGCAGTGAAGCAGGCTGTATCCAGCCCGCTCCTTGAGACTACCATTGAAGGCGCTTCCCATGTGATCATCAATATTTCCGGCGATATCAGTCTGATCGAGGCCAATGAGGCTGCCAGCTACGTTCAGGAGCTGGCCGGCGATGACGCCAATATCATTTTCGGTGCCATGTACGATGAGAATGCCGAGGACGAGGCTACGATCACCGTGATCGCCACCGGGCTGGACGCCCACGGAGCCAATACTCCGGTGGAACGGGCCATGAAGGATTTCACCAATTATAAGCAGAAGGTACCGGCTCCCTCTGTCCAGAAACCGGTATCTCCCATGCCGAGGACTACTGCACCGGCAGCCGGAGAGGCAGCAGCCGCAGCAGCTCCCCAGTTAAATATCCCCAACAGCACACCGGTCTACCGTCCGGCTCATAAAGAGACACAGATCAATATTCCGGACTTCTTAAAGAACCGCAGATAGATTCTAACTTTTCAGAATGTGACAGGCGCCGCAGTTTTCAGCGGCGCCGCGTCTCCTTTGATCTTACCAGTTCACAGACGGATTCGTCATAAAAATCCAAATATAAAAGATCAGAATAAATATAAATTCCTATATTTCTTATATTTTTTGAAATTTTTTATGTCATAGGAAAGTGCGTCCTATAACATAAAAAACGCTTCGCGGGGATCGCCATGCGGCGGAAGGGAATTATGCCGCAGAAGCGGCCCGCCGCAGGCGGAGAAGCCCGTAAGCGGGCTTCTTTCTTGAAAATTCAAAGACATCTGACTGTTCTGTCGGTATTTCCAGCAAAAGAGAAAACGCGGCGGTCCCACTCCGGCTTCCGCGGGAAATGAAGAAAAAAGACGATAAATAATAAGGCTTTTCCAGAGGATCTGACAAAATATGTGGGGAGGCAGGGCTATAATAAGTTCTGCCGCAGCCGCTTTATGCCTTTATGGCTGCGGACCTTCTGCAAAAAAGGAGGGAGCGCCTTTGGAATATGAGTTTTATCTGGACTTATTTTTTCTATGGGTCTTCTTCCTGGATCTTCTGTCCCTGTATCTGGCCTCCTGTTTAGGAAGGATACCGGTGCGGGTCCCGGGATTTCTGGCTGCGGCAGCAGCCGGAAGCGTCTGCAACTGTATCCTGGCAGTGTTTCCTGTCCTTCCGGCAGCAGCAGAGTTTTTTCTGGCGGCAGCCGGGATCGGAAGCCTCATGAGCTGGCTGGCTTTTTCTCCTGGGAAGCCTGGAGAGCTCCTGAAGGCCGACGGGCTTCTGCTGGGGGCAGCCTGTATCCTGGGAGGGAGCCTGTTTTCATTAAAAGAAATATTCTGGCTTACGGATTGGGAAAGCCTAGCGGCGGTTTCTGGAGCGGCGGCCCTGGCGGGACTCTTTTTTAAAAGGGCTTTAAGGGAAAAGGAGCGGGGAAGGGAGCGGTTTCTGGTGCGGCTTTTTTACAGGGGAGGGCAGAGAGAGTTCAAGGCCCTGGCAGATTCGGGAAACCGGCTCCGGGAGCCAGTCTCTGGAAAGCCGGTGAGCGTGGTATACGCCGGGGACCTAAAGGGCTTCTGCGATTCGGTGGACGGTGTGGTCTATATCCCCTACCGGGCCGTGGGGACCCGGGCAGGCCTGCTTCCGGCCGTGATATTTGAGAAAATGGAGATCGTATGGGAAAGAAGGACGGTGGAGATCCAGAGACCGGTGGTGGCGGTGGCCAGAGAGCCGCTGTCGGCGGACGGCGGTTTTACCATGCTGATCCCGGAGCAATTTGTGGTTTAAGGAGGAATGAAGATGATCATAAAAATCTCAGTGCCCAGCCGCTTCAGGCTGAAAAAGACGGCGACCTTTCGCACGATACTCATGCAGAACCAGGGAGAGATCCATTATATCGGCGGAGCCGACGTCCTGCCGGCGCCTCTGACCCTGGAGGAGGAGACCAGGACCCTGGCCTGCCTTGGGACTGAGGAGGAAAAGGAAGCCAGGTCCCGGCTCATCGAACATAATCTGCGGCTGGTGGTCTACATAGCAAAAAAATTCGACAATACCAGTGTTGGGGTGGAGGATCTGATCTCCATTGGGACCATCGGGCTCATCAAGGCCATCAATACCTTTGATCCGGCAAAAAATATCAAGCTGGCCACGTATGCGTCCAGATGCATTGAAAATGAGATCCTCATGTATTTAAGGAGGACCAGTAAGACGAAGCTGGAGGTTTCCATCGACGAGCCTCTCAATGTGGACTGGGATGGGAACGAGCTGCTCCTTTCGGATATTCTGGGAACAGACGAGGATGTGATCTATAAGGACATTGAGGACGAGATCGAAAAGGATCTTTTAAAGAACGCCATCGACCATCTGAACCCCAGGGAAAAGAAGATCGTGGAGCTGCGGTTCGGTTTAAAGCAGCCCGACGGCATGGAGATGACCCAGAAAGAGGTGGCGGATCTTATGGGGATCTCCCAGTCCTATATTTCCAGACTGGAAAAGAAGATCATGAAGCGGTTAAAAAAAGAGATCGTTCGGTATGAATAGAAAGAGGGAGCTGCTGCAAAAGAGAGGTTTCTAAGGTTCCCTTTTGCAGCAGCTCCCGGAGACTGCGGTATGTATCAGTTTTTTACGTAAAGGCGTTCGTAGATCATGTCACAGAGAGCGTCTGCATAGGACTGGTCCGGCAGATCCCTTCCGGTCACCAGGTAATCCTGGATCAGTTCAAACCGCTTCAGCTCCAGCTCTTCCCCGGAAAGCTCCGGATCCTCCATCAGAAGCTGGTCGTCCAGCCCTCTGGCAGAGTAGGTCTTTAAAAACCACTGGAGGATATCCTCCGTTTCTTTTTCCTCATCCGCTGCCTGGACCTTTAACCGGGCCGCAGATTTTTTCGAGGATACGGCCACGGCGATGGAGCCGGCGGCCATGAGGACCAGAAGGACATGGAAGAGAATGCGGGAAACACCGTAAAGAGGCAGGGGCAGATACCCCAGGAGACTCACAGCGGCGATCACGGCCAGTACGCCGCCCACCAGGAAAAAGGCGGAGGCAGAGGAATTCATATCCTCATAGCGCTGCTCTTTTTTCACATAGGTACCAACCGGCTGCCTGGCCGGCTGTTTTTCCATTTCTTTTGCCGCCTTCTGCATTTCTTCATACCGGAGGCGCATTTCCTGCTCCCGTTTTTCCTTTTCAGCCGCCTTCTGGGCCTGGGCCGCTTCCCTGGATTCCACAAGGGGACCGCCGCAGTCGGTGCATACGGTGACGCCCTCCACGAATTCCATATCGCATTTTGGACAGTATGGCATAATGATGAACTTCCTTTCTGCTAGTTAAAATTCATTATATAATAAAAACAAAAAAAGGTCTATACTTTCTCTGGTTTTGTGCTTCCATTTCTCGGGGAAATCGGGTAAAATGGGAGGGTATAAAAATTTTTAGAAAGGGGTCCATGTATGAAGATTGCGGTTGTGACCGACAGCAACAGCGGGATTACGCAGAAACAGGCAGAGGAGATGGGGATCACGGTCCTTCCTATGCCGTTTATGATCGATGGAGAAACATATTTTGAAGATATAACCCTGACACAGGAGGAATTTTACGGCCGGTTAAAGGGGGATGCGGATATTTCCACCTCCCAGCCGTCCCCGGCCGATGTGACCGGTCTCTGGGACCGGCTTTTAGAGGAGTACGACCAGGTGGTCCACATCCCCATGTCCAGCGGGCTTTCCAGCTCCTGTGAAACGGCCATGGCTTTATCCATGGACGAGGCCTATGAGGGAAAGGTATTTGTGGTGGATAACCAGAGGGTCTCCGTGACCCAATACCAGTCGGTGAAGGATGCGCTGATGCTGGCCGCTCAGGGGGCTGACGGAGCAAGGATCAAGGAGCGTCTGGAGGAGACAAAGGGAGATTCGGTGATCTTTATCACAGTGGATACGCTCAAATACTTAAAAAAGGGCGGACGGATCACCCCGGCGGCAGCGGCCCTGGGAACTCTTTTAAAGATCAAGCCGGTGCTCATCATCCTGGGTGAGAAGCTGGATGCCTTTGCCAAGGCCAGGACCATGAAGCAGGCCAGGACACTGATGCTGAATTCCATCCAGAAGGAGCTGGAGACCAGGCTCGGCGACAGCCAGTGCCAGTATTCACATCTGGCCATTGCCCATACCCAGAACGCAGAGGCGGCGGAGGAGTTCCGGAAAGAGTTACAGGAAAAATATCCCTGTGCCGATGTTATGGTGGCGCCGCTTTCCCTGAGCGTCTCCTGCCATATCGGACCGGGAAGCCTGGCGGTGGCAGCCACGAGAAAGATGGTAGAGGAATATGAAGTGGATCAGAAGCAGGATTGGGGAATTTTATCATAAGCATACGCCCAGCATAAGGGTTCCCATGCTGCTGTTCGTGGTGGCGGCCTGTATGATCCCTCTGCTTATCCAGGGACGGCTCATGGCCCAGTCCTCCAGGCAGATGCAGGTGGAGCGGCGCATCATCGATGTGCAGAACCAGTGCCAGATCCTGAGCAATAAAATGTCCAGAAACGGATATCTCGGCAATTCCGGCGTGGATACGTCGGGAACGGATACGGAGCTTTCCATGCTGGCCGATATCTTCAACGGCCGGATCCTCATTGTAAATTCCGGCTTCCGGATCGTGAAGGATACGTTTTCCCTGGCAGAGGGAAAGATCTGTATTTCCGATGAGACGCTGCGGTGCTTCCAGGGCGAGACCACCAGCCGGTATGATACGGAAAAGCATTATTTTATCCTGGCGGTGCCCATTGCGGATACGGTCCAGATGGCGGATGCCAGGAAGAGTACAAAAACGGCAGGAGTCATGCTGGTGACGGTATCCACAGAAAGCATGTTCAATATGGAGGAGGCGCTTCTGGATAAGGCATCCCTGTATCAGCTTACAGTGTTCATCCTCTGTCTGATCCTGGCGTTCTTTGCCGTCGGGTTTTTCGTGAAGCCATTCCGTGCCATCGTGGAATTCCTGGACTGGGTGGCAGAGGGGAGCCTGGATGAGGATATTTCGGAGGAATCCTACCGGGAGACAAAGCAGATCTCCAGGGCCATCAACAAGACCCTCCAGAGCCTGAAGGCTGTGGACCAGTCCAGGCAGGAATTCGTATCCAACGTGTCCCATGAGCTGAAAACGCCGATCACCTCCATCCGCGTCCTGGCCGATTCCCTTATGAGCATGGACGAGGTCCCCAAAGAGCTGTACCAGGAATTTATGGGCGATATTTCCGATGAGATCGACCGGGAGAGCAAGATCATCGATGATCTTCTGACTCTGGTGCGTATGGATAAATCCTCAGCAGAGATCAATATTACCCAGACCAATATCAACGCCCTGGTGGGGATGATCTTAAAACGGCTCCGTCCCATTGCCAGACGGCGGAACATTGAGCTGATCTTCGAGAGCATCCGGGAGGTAACGGCGGATATCGATGAGGTGAAGTTTTCCCTGGCCGTCAACAATCTGGTGGAAAACGCGGTCAAATACAACCGGGAGGACGGATGGGTGCGGGTCACCCTGGACGCGGATCACAAGTTCTTTTATATCAAGGTCTCGGATTCCGGCATCGGGATCCCGGAGGAATATAAGGAACGGGTATTCGAGCGGTTTTACCGGGTGGATAAGGCCAGATCCCGGGAGACCGGCGGCACGGGCCTGGGACTTGCCATCACCAAAAGCGTGATCTTTATGCACCACGGGTCCATCCAGGTGGAGAGCAAAGAGGACATCGGCACCACCTTTACGGTGAAGATCCCGCTGATCTACATTCCGTCCACAGGAAAGGAGAAGCCATGAAGCAGTTAAGGATATTTTTTGCGGTTTCCCTTCTGGCAATCCTGCTGGCTCTGTGCGGCGGCTGCAGGCGGACGGATGAAATACCGGAGGGAGTGCCGGAGTATACGGTATATTACCTGGATTCCCCGGGACTTAAGCTGGTGGGGAACAGCATCGGGATGGAAGGAACGGACCAGGAAGCACTGGTCCAGGAGCTTCTTTCCAGAATGGAAACAGTCCCGGCAGAGCTGGACTGTCAGAGCGCCATTCCAGAGCGGGTGGAGACCATTACCTTCCGGATAGAAGAAAACGTGCTGTATCTGTTTGTGGATGCCAATTATGCACTGATGGACTCAGTACGGGAGATCCTGTGCCGGGCGGCTCTTACGAAAACGCTGACCCAGATCCAGGGCATCGACTATCTGAGTATCTACTGTGCCGAGCAGCCCATTGTGGACGGCACGGGAAATCCTGTGGGGATGCTTTCGGCCTCAGATTTTGTTGAGGGGATCCGGGATGTGAACAGCTTTGAGAAAACGGAGCTGACCCTGTATTTTTCCAATGCTGCCGGAGACGGGCTGGTGGAGGAAAAACGGGAGGTGATGCGCAATACCAACACTTCCCTGGAAAAGCTCATAGTGGAACAGCTGATCGAGGGGCCCAGGGAGCCGGATTCCTATCCGACGCTTCCCCCGGATATGAAGCTTTTAAACGTGATGGTGAGTGAATCCGTCTGCTCCATCAATCTGGATTCCGCATTTTTGAACAACAGTCTGGAGGTGAGGGAATATATTCCCATTTATTCGATCGTGAATTCACTTTCAGAACTTCCCACGGTCAGCCGGGTGCAGATCCGCATCAATGGCTCCCAGGACGCGGTCTTCCGCGACAAGATCCCTTTAAATACGGTGTTTGAGAGAAATTTTGAATACATGGAGGGAGGAGAAAAAAATTAACAGGCCTTTGCTGTATGCAACGGGGGGACTGGTACTTGGAGAGACGATGGCCCTTTTTCTTACAGCAGACCAGGGGTTTTTCTGGCTGGCAGCCATGCTGGCCGTCCTTTGCTGCGCCCTGACCGGAAGCTTCCGGAGGGGAGCGGCAGGAGGCGGAGGCGGGACGCCGGCTCTTCTTTTACATGAAAAGGCGGGACCATGGCTCCGGTATGGAGTGGCAGTGGCCGGATGTATCCTTCTGGGCTTTGGCCGTATGAAGCTGGAGATCCGGGAGCGGGGCCTGGAGGAGCAGGCGGCCGCGGAGCGGGGAGAGGAGCCCCTGGTCATAGAAGGCCAGGTGGAAGAGATCGGAGAGACGGATTACGGGTACCGGCTCATGGTATCCGGATGTGAGGAGAACGGACCGGAAGCCCGCAGGATCCCCCGGCGCATGTACTGCTATACGGATCGGGCAGATGGACTGAAAATAGGAATGAGGATCCGGGCAGAGGGGACCATGGAGGCTCCGGAGCCGGAACGGAATCCAGGCGGCTTCGATCACAGGTCCTTCTGCCGGGCGAAGGGGATCGGCGGGATCTTCCGGGCAGACTGGGCTGCACCGGCGGGCCCCGGATACAGCCGGTTCCGGGAAGGGATCTGCCAGATACGGCTCCGGCTGGAAGGACGCCTGGACCAGCTGGCCTCCGGCACAGACGGAGGGATCCTGAAGGCAGTGCTTCTGGGAGACCGGTCGGATATGGACCAGGCGCTTTACGAGTTATACCGGAAAAACGGGATCTCCCATGTGCTGGCCATCAGTGGTCTCCATGTGTCCATCCTTGGACTTGGACTGTGGAAGGCCTTAAGAAGGTGCGGCTTTGGGTTTGCGGCGGCCGGCGGGGCAGCGGGAGCCTTTCTGTTCTGCTATGGGCTCATGACCGGCTTCGGGCCGTCGGTGGTGCGGGCTGCGGCCATGTGCGGGATCTCCTTTCTGGCAGCTTTTCTTGGCCGGACCTATGACCTTATGTCAGCCCTGTGTATTCCGGCCCTGGCACTTTTATGGTCCTGGCCCTGTCTCCTGACCCAGGCATCCTTCCAGCTTTCCTTTCTTGCAGCAGGAGCCGTGGCCTTTCCCGGCAGCTTCCTCATCCGGCGCTTTAAAGCCCGCGGCTTATTCCAGACGCTTCTCGTGAGTGCTTCCATCCAGGCGGCCACGGCTCCCGCCGTCCTGTATCACTCCTTTGAGCTTCCGGTATATGGAATCCTTCTGAATCTGCTGGTGATCCCTCTGATGACGTATGTGGTGGTTTCTGGCCTGCTGGGACTGGCGGCTTCCTTATTTTCCATGAAGGCGGGAGCCGCCCTTCTGGGAGGGGCCCATTATATCCTGGGACTTTATAAGGCCATGGGAGAGGGGACACAGAGGCTTCCAGGGGCCAGTCTAGTGGTTGGCCGGCCGTCTCTGGCGGCCATGGTCCTGTTTCTGGCCGGAGCTTTTCTGGGGATCCTTTTGGCTTCCCGGACCCTGGAACAGAGGCGGAGCCGGCCCCAGGCTTTCCTGATCCTGTGCCTTTTCTGGGCCGGGAGCGTGTTTTTCTTTTTTCCGCCGCCCCGGAATGGGCTGTCTGCCGTATTTCTGGATGTGGGCCAGGGGGATGGGATCTTTCTGGCCTGCGGAGGAAGGACCATGCTGATGGACTGCGGCAGCAGCCAGGAAAAGGAACTGGGAAAGGACTGCCTGGTGCCATTTTTAAAAAGCCGGGGCGTGGACCGGCTGGATACAGTATTCATCAGCCATGGAGACTGGGACCACATAAGCGGGATCCGGTATGTGCTGGAGGAGCCGGGCTGCGGGATCCGCATCGGCACCCTGGTGATGCCGGAGCCGGGAAAGGGAAAGGATGTTTATGCAGAGCTGGCCTGCCTGGCAGACAGCCGCGGGATCCCGGTGGTCTACGGAAAGCGGGGAGATGAATTTTCCGGGATCCTGGGACCGGAGGTTTCGATCCGCTGCCTTTCGCCGCCAGAGGGAGGGGATTATGAGGACCGGAACGATGAATCGCTGGTGGCAGAGATCCGGTATGGGGATTTTCGTCTGCTGCTGACGGGGGATGTGGGAAAGGAGGGGGAGGAAAAGATGAGGGAGGCCGGCCTGCTGGCCCCGGTGACGGTGCTGAAGGCCGCCCATCACGGATCGGGAACCTCCTCCGGCCAGGAGTTTCTGAAGGCGGTGGATCCGGCCTTTGCGGTACTCTCCTGCGGCCGGGAGAACCGATACGGCCATCCGTCTCCGGAGGTCGTAAAGGCGCTTAAGGAACAGGGGGCCGGGATCTGGGACACCCGGGAGCGGGGAGCCGTCATGGTCTGGACCGACGGCCGTACCATGGATATTTCCGGATATCTTGACAGCCGGAAGGGTATCTGATATCTTTAATATCATGACATCGGGGGCGGAAGCTCTCTGCCCCTGTGGATATCATATTATTTATGGAGGAAAGATCATGGGATTTTCAATGGACATCAGCGTGCCGGTACTGACTGTATTTTTACAGGGACTGCTGAGCTTTTTCTCGCCATGCGTACTGCCGCTCCTGCCCCTTTATATTGGATATCTGTCTGGAGGGACCGCAAGGCGCGGAGAGGACGGACGGATTACTTATGAGCGGAAGAAAGTGATGCTCCACACCGTATTTTTTGTGCTGGGGGTCAGCTCGGCATTTTTTATCCTGGGGCTGGGAGGCTCGGCCCTGGGCCGGTTCTTTAAGGGGAACCAGGCCATGTTCGCCAGGATCGGAGGGATTTTTGTCGCAGGCTTCGGCCTTTACCAGCTGGGGATCTTTGGACCCTCCAGGCTCCTTTCCAGGGAGCACCGGCTGCCGTTTTCTGTGGGAACGGCTGCCATGTCTCCTGTAACGGCCTTTCTGCTGGGCTTTACCTTCAGCTTTGCCTGGACGCCCTGTGTGGGACCGGCCCTGGCCAGCGTTCTTTTGATGGCAGCGTCGGCGTCCACCCAGGCCAGGGGCTTTCTCCTGATCGGAGTTTATACGGCCGGGTTCGTCCTTCCATTCCTGGCTGTGGGGATGTTTTCCACCACGCTTCTGGACGTGTTTAAACGCCATGGGAATGTGGTCACCTATGCAGCCAGGGCCGGAGCCGTGCTGATGATCCTCATGGGTGTTATGATGTTTACGGGAAAGATGAATTCCATCACCGGATATCTTTCCAGTCCCCAGACCGGAGCCGGGACCGTCGGCAAAGAGCAGGAGAAGGCTGGAGAAATGGCAGATCCAGGGGCGGCCGGAGAGACGGCTGGGGGAACCGGAAAGCCGGGGGATGGACCGGAGACCGGGGAGACTGCTTCTGAGACCGGGGGGCTGGAGGCCGGAGAGACCCTGGAGAGCGCCGGAGAGACGGTGACAGCGGAAGGCCCAGAGGAAACGGCCGGGGAAGGCTCTGGAGCCGGTGCGGATACGCTTCCGTCGGTGGATTTTACCCTTACGGACCAGTTTGGAAATTCCCATACCCTTTCGGATTATAAGGGAAAGACTGTATTTTTAAACTTCTGGGCCACCTGGTGCCCGCCCTGCAGGCGGGAGATGCCGGATATCCAGAAGCTTTATGAGAAATACCAGGCGGAGGAGGATCCAGAGGTGGTGATCCTGGGAGTTGCGGCTCCGGATTATGGAGACGAGGGCTCCAGGGAGGAGATCGCCCAGTTCCTGGAGGAAAACGGTTATACCTACCCGGTGGTCATGGACGAAGGCGGAGAGCTGTTTATGACATACGGCGTTTTTTCCTATCCCACCACTTTTATGATCGACCGGGATGGAAATGTATTCGGCTATGCCGCAGGCCAGCTGAGCATGGAAATGATGGAAAGCATCATCCGTCAGACGGTCACGGGAGTTCGGGAGCAGCCGGGCCAGTAAGAAGATGAAGGAAGTATGCCATGCAGACATTGAATCAGGATATAAAAGAGAAATCCTTTAAAAAGATCTATCTGCTCTACGGGGACGAGCCGTTTCTGGTGGGCAGCTATAAAAAGAAGCTGCGGGAGGCTATCACCGGCGGCGATACCATGAACTTCAACTATTTTGAGGGAAAAAACCCAGATGTGAGGGAGATCATCAGCCTGGCGGATACCATGCCGTTTTTTGCAGACCGGCGGCTGATCCTGGTGGACGGCAGCGGCTTTTTTAAGAGCGCCCAGGAGGAGCTGGCGGCGTACCTGCCCCAGATGCCGGATACCACCTGTCTGGTCTTTGCCGAAAGCGAGGTGGATAAGAGGAACCGGCTCTATAAAAGGGTCAAGGAGCTGGGCTACGCGGCGGAGCTCAATAAGCAGGATACGGCCCAGCTCATGCAGTGGGCCGCGGGGATCCTGGGCCGGGACGGAAGAAAGGTCAGCCGTCCGGTGATGGAATACTTCCTGGAGCGCACCGGGGATGATATGGAAAATATCCGGATGGAGCTGGAAAAGCTGGTATGCTATACCATGGGCCGGGACGTGATCACAAAAGAGGACGTGGACGCAGTGGGAACGGTCCATGTGACCAGCCGGGTCTTTGATATGGTGGCGGCCATTGTAGCCGGGAACACGAAGAAGGCCATGGACCTTTATGAGGACCTCCTGACCTTAAAGGAGCCGCCCATGCGGATCCTGTTCCTCATTGCCAGGCAGTTCAACCAACTCCTGCAGATCAAGGAGCTGACTGCCGCAGGAAAGGATAAGGGGGCCATAGCCTCGGCCCTTAAGGTGCCTCCCTTTGCTGTGGGAAAGCTTACGGCCCAGGCCAGGGCCTTCACAAGAGATCAGATCCTTTCCTGGGTCACGCTCTGCGTGGAGACAGAGGAGGCGGTGAAGACCGGCCGTCTGTCAGACCGCCTGGCGGTGGAGCTTCTGATCGCGCGGAGGACATAGAAAAAAGCAATAAAAAAACGCTTTTCCGACACACCACACGGAAAAGCGTTTTTACTTTACGAATTTATAAATTAAGATATCCAGCCTTCTTATTAAGCCATAGCGCTTACAGCTTTGGACAAACGGGATACTTTTCTGGAAGCAGTATTCTTGTGATATACGCCCTTGGAAGTAGCCTTGTCGATTTCGCTTGTAGCAGCAATGAGCGCAGCCTGTGCAGCAGCCTTGTCACCGGCGGTAATTGCAGCTTCAACCTTTTTCACATAAGTTTTTACCTTAGATCTGATCGCTTTGTTTCTGGCAGCCTTTGTTTCAGCTACTAAGATTCTTTTCTTTGCAGATTTGATATTAGCCAATCTGTACACCTCCACTATGATTAAAAAATATTCGCTGTTTGTTTTGCATCAAAGTCTGGACACGGACAGTTCAATGTAAACATACTCTTGTATTCTATCGGATTATTCCCGGGATGTCAATACATAAAATGTATTTTTCGAGGAAAAATAGAAAAAGATTGTGGTATTCAGACGCAGGAACATGATCCAGAAGCAAGCGGGGCTTTTGCGGAGAAAAATTTTCGACCGGCCCGCAGGAAGAACGGAAAAAAGGAGAGATCGGTCATGGAACAGTGGAAAAAAAGCATATACACCGACCTGGCAGTGGAGGAAAGGGAGAGCTTCCCGGGCGACGGAGGAGAGATCCCCGGCGTGTCTCTCAGAGAATGGGAAAAGGAAGAGGCGGGCATCCATCTGACAGAGGTGGTCATAAAGACAGAGGAGGGGGCCGGGAACATGGGAAAGCCCATGGGGACCTATGTGACGCTGGAAGCATTGGCCCTGGCGGAGCGGGATGAAGATTTCCACCGGGAGGTATCCGAGGAGCTGGCGGCCAGGATCTCCGGTCTTCTGGCCCTTCATCAGATCGGAACAGACGGAAATGGAAGAGCGCCGTCCATACTGGCGGTGGGGCTGGGAAACGAGAACGCCACGCCCGACGCCCTGGGGCCTCTGGTGCTGAAGCATCTCCAGATGACCCGGCATCTCACCGGCGTCTGTGGGGAAGACTTTGCGGGAGGAAAGAAATATCCGGCCCTGAGCGGGATCATTCCCGGCGTCATGGCCCAGACGGGGATGGAGACGGCGGAGATCCTAAAGGGAGTCATCGCGGAGACGAGACCGGATGCAGTCCTGGCGGTGGACGCCCTGGCGGCCCGAAGCGTCCGGCGGCTGGGCGTTACGATCCAGCTTTCCGACGCCGGGATCCATCCGGGCTCCGGCGTGGGAAACCACAGGAACAGCCTGACCCGGGAGACTCTGGGAGTGCCGGTGATCGCCATCGGCGTGCCTACGGTGGTGGGGGCTGCGGCCATTGTCCACGACACGGTGGGAGCCCTGGTGGCAGCTTTAAAGGAGGGCGGAGGAGCCGGGTATGGGGATATGGTGGAGCACATGGACGGCCGGGACCAGTACCAGTTGATCCGGGAGGTGCTGGAGCCTCAGATCGGTCCCATGTACGTGACGCCCCACAACATCGACGAGCGGGTGGAGAATCTCAGCTTTACCATTTCCGAGGCCATCCACATGGCCCTGTTTGGAGGGAACGGGTGACGGCTGTTTTCTGGTGATGAAGGGAGGGCGTCTCACATAGAATAAAAGAAAGAAGGAAAAACGGGCGGCAGCCATGAGACGCAGATGGTATTATATCAAACGGGCCATACGGGCAGACCGCCCGTTTTTTGCGGCAGCAGCAGTCCTTTTCCTCATGGCGGCCCTGGCAGTGGGAAGCCGGGACTGGCTGGGGGCGGCAGTCTCCAGATACGGAGACCAGTACGGCATTTCCATGGCCCGGACTGTGATGAAGGAATGGATCCCGGCGGCAGGGAGACAGAAGGAAAGAAGCGGTCCGGCAGCGCTGGAGCCGGTGCTGTTTTCCTATCTGGGATCCATGGAGACGGAAACGGCACCGGCGGCAGATCCGGCCTATGAAAAGATGACGGCCCGGAGAGAGGGAACAGATCCCGGCGGAGAAGGACCACAGCAGGAGACAGGAGAGGCCGGGGGATGGGAAGAAGCAGGGAAGCCGAAAGATGCAGGCCAGGCGGGAGCCGCAGACACCGGACAGACCCATGAAGCCCCCGGCCCGGCCCAGGGAAACGGGGAAGCCAGTCCGGAGGAAGGAGAGGCTGTCGGTTCTTCCCAGGCCCTGGCCGGGGCGGCGGGAGGCCGGTTTCCAGGGCTGGGGATCCGCATGGAAAAGCTGGCAGATTACGACTATATGATGCAGAATTTTTACAGCATCCATCCCACCACGACTGCAGGCCGGGAGCTTATGGACGCAGAGCATTTTTTGGCTATGGATCTTTCCCTGGACCAGGGGAATGGCCGGGACGGCAGCACGGCGCAGACGGCTCCAAAGGAGCCGCAGATCTTGATCTATCACACCCATTCCCAGGAGACCTTTTCCGATTATCCAGAAAATCCAGAGGCCTCCATCACTGGAGTAGGCGCATACCTTTCAGAGCTTCTGGAGGGGAAGGGATATTCTGTGATCCATGACGACGGCGTTTATGACTACCGGGACGGGAAGCTGGACCGGAGCCGGGCCTATACATATGCCCTGGAGGGGATCCAGGGGATCCTGCAGAAATATCCTTCCATTGAGGTGGTGCTGGATCTCCACCGGGACGGGGTGGCTGAGGGGACCCGCCTGGTGACGGAGATCAACGGGAAGCCCACGGCAAAGATCATGTTTTTCAACGGAACCTCCCAGACGCCGGACGGTCTCATCGAATATCTGCCAAATCCCAACCGGGAGGCCAATCTGGCGTTCAGTTTTCAGATGCAGCTTAAGGCTGCGGGAATGTATCCGGGATTTACGAGAAAGATCTATCTCAAGGGACTGCGGTATAACCAGCACGTCCGGGCGCGCTCGGCCCTCATTGAGGTGGGCGCCCAGACGAACACGTATGAAGAAGCGAGAAATGCCATGGAGCCTCTGGCCCATATCCTGGACCAGGTGCTCCGGGGAAGCTGAATCAGTGGATCCGTTTTTCCCAGCCGCCAAAGAAATAAAAGAGGGCGGTGAGGAGAGAGCACATCATCCAGCCCAGGGGATAGCCGAAGCCCACCACGGCCGGAGTGTTGATGAACTGTGTGATAACGAACAGATAGACCTGCCGGAACAGCACATAGGAAAAGAGCATGATGAACATGGGAGTCCTGGAATCCCCGGCTCCCCGCAGAGATCCGGAAAAGATCTGTGTGGCACAGCAGGTGAAGGTCAGGGTACTGTTGGTACGGATGAACAGGGTCCCATAACGGATCACCTCTGGATCCTGGTTGAACATGGCCACGAACTGTCCGGCCGTAAGCCAGAGCACCGAGGCCATGGCGATGGTGATGGCCGTGGACATATAAAAGGCTGTCAGAGAGCCTCGCTTGGCCCGTGGGATATTCCTGGCTCCGATATTCTGGCTCACGAAGGTGGTGGCTGCCTGATTCATGCTCTGGAGCGGCAGGAAGATAAACTGGTCGATCTTCGTATAACAGCTCCATCCGGCCATGCAGGCGGAGCCGAAATAGTTGATATAGGACTGGACGTACACGTTGGAAAAGCTGGTAAGGGACTGCTGGAGACCAGCGGGCAGGCCGATGGAAAGGATCTGCTTTAAGGTCTTTTTATCCACAGAAAGGTCTTTCCACACCAGATGGTAGCCGCCGTCGTCCATGGTCAGCACCGCAAGGACCAGGGCCGCCGACAGGAACTGGGAAATAATGGTGGCATAGGCCACACCGGCAATGCCCAGATGGAACACGATCACGAATACCAGGTCCAGCACTGTATTGAGGATACTGGAAAAGCAGAGGAACAGCAGCGGCCGTTTCGTATCGCCCACGGCCCGGAGCACGGCGCTTCCCATATTATAGACCAGCAAGCCGGCGATACCGGAAAAATAGATCCGGAGATACACCGAGGCCGACTCCAGGACATCGTCCGGCGTGGACATGAACCGGAGCATGAAGGGGGCCAGGAAAATCCCCAGGGCCGTAAACAGGATGCTGGCCAGAAAGGTGACCATGATGGTGGTCTCCACGGCCAGATGGAGCTTTTTGTCGTCGTGGGCCCCGTAATGGCGGCTGATGATGACGCTGGCGCCGATGGACGTTCCATTGAAGAACATGACCATGGTGTTGATGATGCTGGTGGTGGAGCCCACGGCTGCCAGGGCTTCTGTGCCCACAAAATTTCCGACCACCAGGCTGTCCACCGTATTGTAAAGCTGCTGGAACAGGTTGCCGATGAGAAGCGGAACGGCAAAGGAGAGCAGCAGCTTCCAGGTGGAGCCGGTGGTCATGTCCATGCTCTTTGACGATAGTTTTTTCGGGTGCATGACGATCCTCCTCGTATAGAATAAATGAAGATATCTTACTATTATGATAAAACCAAGTAAGAAGAATGTCAAATAAATATTCTGTCTGTTTTAATAGCCGCCTCCAGGGATGCCGGATCCTGCGGAAACCCTTGCGCGGATGCGGAAAAAATGGTATATTTGGCGTAAGAAATTTTAGAAAAGAGGAACATAAATGACGGCTGTCGATCAGAGCAGAATCAGAAACTTTTGCATCATTGCCCATATTGACCACGGCAAGTCAACGCTGGCGGACAGGATCATCGAAATGACAGGGCTGCTGACCAGCAGGGAGATGCAGGCCCAGATCCTGGACAATATGGATCTGGAGAGAGAGAGGGGCATCACCATTAAGTCCCAGGCCGTGCGGACGGTATATAAAGCAAAAAACGGAGAAGAATATATTTTCAACCTTATTGACACTCCCGGACACGTGGACTTTAACTACGAGGTGTCCCGGAGCCTGGCGGCCTGCGACGGAGCCATCCTGGTGGTGGACGCGGCCCAGGGGATCGAGGCCCAGACCCTGGCCAACGTGTATCTGGCCCTGGACCACGATCTGGATGTGTTCCCGGTGATCAACAAGATCGACCTTCCCAGTGCCGATCCCGACCGGGTGGCGGAGGAGATCGAGGACGTGATCGGCCTGGAGGCCCACGACGCTCCCAGGATCTCAGCCAAGAGCGGTTTAAATGTAGAGGATGTGCTGGAGGCCATTGTGGAAAAGATCCCGGCTCCGGAGGGAGATCCTGAGGCTCCCTTACAGGCGCTGATCTTCGACTCCGTTTATGATTCCTACCGGGGAGTCATCGTATTCTGCCGGATCAAGGAGGGAACTGTAAAACGGGGGACCCCCATTAAGATGATGGCCACCGGCGCGTCCTATGACGTGGTGGAGGTGGGCTACTTCGGCGCAGGCCAGTTCATCCCCTGCGAGGAGCTGTCTGCCGGTATGGTGGGCTACATCACTGCCAGCATCAAAAATGTCCGGGATACCCGGGTGGGCGATACCATCACCGACCGGTCCAATCCCTGTAAGGAACCCCTTCCGGGTTATAAAAAGGTGACGCCCATGGTCTACTGCGGCCTTTATCCGGCAGACGGTGCCAAGTATCCGGAGCTGCGGGATGCCCTGGAGAAGCTCCAGCTAAACGACGCCTCCCTGTTTTTTGAGCCGGAGACCTCGGTGGCCCTGGGCTTTGGCTTCCGCTGCGGCTTCTTAGGCCTGCTCCACCTGGAGATCATCCAGGAACGGCTGGAGCGGGAATACAATCTGGACCTGGTGACCACGGCCCCCAGCGTTGTGTACCGGATCCACAAGACCAACGGAGAGGTCATCGACCTGACCAACCCCACCAATATGCCGGATCCCTCGGAGATCGAATATATGGAGGAACCGGTGGTCACCGCTGAGGTGATGGTGACTACGGAATTTGTGGGCGCTATCATGCAGCTCTGCCAGGAACGCCGGGGCGTATACCTGGGGATGGAGTATATTGAGGCCACCAGGGCCCTTCTTAAATATGAGCTTCCCCTCAATGAGATCATCTACGACTTTTTCGATGCTTTAAAATCCAGATCCAGAGGCTACGCGTCCTTCGACTATGAGCTGAAGGGCTATGAACAGTCGGAGCTTGTGAAACTGGACATCCTCATCAACCGGGAAGAGGTGGACGCTCTGTCCTTTATTGTTTTCGAGGGCTCTGCCTATGAGAGAGGAAGGAAAATGTGCGAAAAGCTGAAGGATGAGATCCCGAGACATCTGTTCGAGATCCCGATCCAGGCGGCTGTGGGAGGAAAGATCATTGCCAGGGAGACCGTAAAGGCCGTCCGCAAGGACGTTCTGGCCAAGTGCTATGGCGGCGATATTTCCCGTAAGAAGAAGCTTCTGGAGAAGCAGAAGGAAGGAAAGAAGCGGATGCGCCAGGTGGGCAATGTGGAGATCCCGCAGAAGGCCTTTATGAGCGTACTGAAGCTGGATGAGGAGTAAACATGCGTCTGACCACACTATGCTATCTGGAGCAAGACGGGAAATACCTGATGCTGCACCGGATCGTGAAGAAAAATGATGTAAATAAGGATAAGTGGATCGGCATCGGCGGAAAATTTGAGCCCGGCGAGAGTCCGGAGGACTGCGTGCTGAGGGAAGCCCGGGAGGAAACGGGCTTCCTTCTTACCAGCTACCGGTTAAGGGGGATCGTGACCTTCCTGTTTAATGACGAGGAGGCGGAATACATGTTCCTCTATACGGCCGACGGTTTCACAGGCCAGCCGGTCTCCTGTGACGAAGGGACCTTGGAGTGGATACCCAAAGAGGCGATCGACCGTTTAAACCTGTGGGAGGGCGACCGGATCTTTTTCAAGCTTATGGATGAAGGGGAGCCATTCTTTTCCTTAAAGCTTCATTATTATGGGAACCGGCTTTCAGAGGCAGTCTTAAACGGCGTGCCCATGGAACTGCTGGATGTGCTGGATGAAGGCGGAGAGCCCTCGGGACTGGTGCGGGAGCGGTCCATGGTCCATGAACAGGGCGATTATCACAGGACCAGCCATGTGTGGGTGGTCCGGGAAAAGCCAGGCAGCCATGAGGTGCTGCTCCAGAAGCGGAGCAGCAGGAAGGATTCCTTTGCGGGCTGCTACGATATTTCCAGCGCCGGCCATATTCCGGCGGGAGACGGATACCTCCAGTCAGCCAGACGGGAGCTTAAGGAGGAGCTGGGGATCACCGCTTCGGAGGAAGAACTGGAATTTGCCGGTTTTTTTGAGAGCCAGTATGAGGGGGACTTTTACGGAAAGCCCTTTATCAACCGCGAAAAGGCTGCGGTCTACGTTTACAGAAGGCCGGTGGAGGCGGAACACCTGGAGCTCCAGGCCGATGAGGTGGAATCTGTCCGGTGGATGGATCTGGAGAAGGCCTGCCAGGCAGCAAAAACACAGGCGGACGGCTTCTGTTTACAGGAAGGAGAGCTGCTGCTCTTAAAAAACTGGCTCTCGGAGCATACAGAAAGATCCGGCAGGACATCAGGGCCGGAGGCAGATTAGGAGGACGGAGAAGCGATGGAACTATATGTACACATTCCGTTCTGTGTAAAAAAATGTGCCTACTGTGATTTTCTTTCCTTTCCCCAGGGGGAGGAGATCCAGAGGCGGTATGTGGAAAAGCTGATGGAAGAGATAAGGACAGCCAGTGCCGGCTTTCATGATACACCAGTTTCTTCGGTGTTTGTGGGAGGCGGCACTCCGTCTGTTTTAAAGGCCCAGTGGATGAAGGAGCTCTTCGACTGCCTGCGGGCCTTCTTTCATATAGAAGAAACGGCGGAGATCTCCATGGAGGCCAACCCTGGGACCGTGGACCGGGAAAAACTTCGGATCTACCGGGAGGCCGGGATCAACCGGTTAAGCTTTGGCCTCCAGTCGGCGGATAACAGGGAATTAAAGGCTCTGGGACGGATCCATACCTGGGAGGAGTTTCTGGAAAGCTTCCGGCTGGCCAGGGAGGCCGGTTTTTCCAACCTCAATGTGGACCTCATGTCCGCCCTGCCGGGACAGACGGTGGAAAGCTGGATGGATACGCTGAAAAAAACAGCAGACCTGGATCCGGAGCATATTTCCGCGTATAGTCTGATCATCGAGGAAGGCACCCCATTTTTTGAAGCATACGGAGATGGGCGGGGGGACGGGATCCTTCCGGATGAGGATGCGGAGCGGGAGATGTACCACCGGACCCGGGAGTTTTTAAAGGACCGGGGCTATGAACGGTATGAGATCTCCAATTATGCCAGAACAGGGAGGGAATGTCGTCATAATGTTGGATACTGGACGGGCGTTTCCTACCTGGGTCTGGGGCTGGGGGCCTCCTCTTATGTGGATGGATGCAGGTTCTGCAATGAGCGGGATCTGGGGATCTACCTGGGAGAGAAACCGGGGAAGCGGCTGGACCAGGAGATCCTGACGAAAAAAGACATGGAGGAGGAATTTTTTTACGTAGGTCTCAGACTGGTCCAAGGCGTTTCCCTAAAGGAATTTGAGGAACGGTTCGGCGAGCGGGCCCAGGATGTTTATCCAGGTCTCATGGAGCGGCTGGAGAAGGAAGGGGCCGCCGTTCTTTCGGGCGGCAGATTTCGTCTTACGGATTATGGCATGGATGTGAGTAATTATGTAATGGCGGAATTTTTACAATAATTGAATAATACATGAATTTTTGTCATGAATATCCCGTATAAAAATAAATAATATGGAAAAAGACTATCGGTTTTTGTGCTTTTATGTTAAAATTTATACATGAGATTTTTATTATTTCAGGGGGAAAGATTTATGGCAAAAGAAATGATTGCAATGCTGCTTGCCGGCGGCCAGGGCTCCCGCTTATATGCCCTGACCCAGAAGCTGGCAAAACCGGCAGTTCCCTTTGGCGGAAAGTACAGGATCATCGACTTTCCGCTGTCGAACTGTGTCAATTCCGGGATCGATACGGTGGGGATCCTGACCCAGTACCAGCCTATGGTATTAAATGAATACATCGGCAATGGGCAGCCCTGGGATCTGGACCGTCTTTATGGAGGCGTCCATGTGCTGCCGCCGTATCAGAAGGCCTCCGGCTCTGACTGGTACAAGGGAACCGCCAACGCGATCTACCAGAATATTCCGTTCATTGAAAGATATGATCCCCAGTATGTGATCATTCTTTCCGGAGACCAGATCTGCAAACAGGATTACAGCGATTTCCTTCGGTTCCACAAGGAAAAGAATGCAGAGTTCAGTGTGGCTGTCATGGAGGTTCCGTGGGAGGAGGCATCCCGGTTCGGACTGATGGTGGCTGATGAAAACGATAAGATCACTGAATTCCAGGAAAAGCCCAAAAATCCCAAATCCAACCTGGCATCCATGGGTATCTATATTTTCAACTGGGATGTGCTGAAGAAGTACCTGATCGAGGACGAGGAAGATCCCAATTCTGAAAACGATTTCGGCAATAACATCATTCCCAATCTGTTAAAGGACGGGAGAAATATGTACGCCTACCATTTTGACGGCTACTGGAAGGATGTGGGGACCATCTCCTCTCTCTGGGAGGCCAACATGGAGGTTCTGGACCCGGAGCACAGCGGCATCAATCTGTTTGATGAAAACTGGAAGATATACAGCCGCAACAGCGGTATGACCGGTCATAAGATTGGAAATAAGGGTCTGGTGGAAAATTCCATGGTCACCGACGGCTGCCGTGTGGACGGCCATGTAAAGCACTCCATCCTTTTTGCCGGCGTTAAGGTGGAAGCCGGAGCGGAAGTGGAGGATGCTGTGGTCATGGGCGGCTCTGTGATCCAGGCAGGAGCCGTGGTGAAGCACTGTATCGTGGCGGAAAACGTGACCATTGGAAAGAAGGCAGTGGTGGGAGCCATGCCGAAGGACGGAGAAAAGGGCGTCGCTACTGTGGGCTCCGGCGTTGTGATCGGAGACGGAGCCATCGTGGGCCCCAATGCCATGGTCAATAAAAATGTAGAAGGCGGTGAAGAACAATGGTAAATTCCAACGTAGATGCTCTGGGAATCCTTTTCCCCAACAGTTATGACAGCTTTGTACCGGAACTGGTGGCCGAGAGGTCCATGGCCTCGATCCCCTTTGCAGGCCGTTACCGGATGGTGGACTTTTTATTATCCAGTATGGTAAACTGCGGGATCGACAATATCTCCATTATCGTGCGTCAGAATTACCATTCTCTTATGGACCATCTGGGCTCTGGCCGCGAGTGGGATCTGGTGCGGAAAAACGGAGGCCTCAATATCGTTCCTCCCTATGCGGAAAAGCACATGAAGATCTATAACGGCCGTGTGGAAGCCCTGGCCAGCATCCTTCCCTTCTTAAAGGAACAGAAGGAAAAATATGTGGTCATGGCCGATACCAACATTGCCGCCAGCTTTGATTTCAACGCCCTTTTAAACGCTCACAAGGAGAGCGGGGCGGACGTGACCATCGTTTACAAAAAGGAAAAGCTGCCGGAAAGCGCGAGAAAATCTGATGTGGTGAAGGATCTTTACTATACCCTGGGCCTGGAGGGCAGCAAGGTGAGAAAGATCTATATGAATTCCCAGGAAGAGGGGATCCAGAACTTCTCCATGAACATCTATGTGATGGAACGGGAACGGCTGATCAATGAGATCAATACGGCCTTTGTCCGCGGCTATACATATTTCGAGAGAGATATCCTGGCAAACCAGCTGGGCAAGATGAAGGTCATGGCCTATGAATACACAGGCTATGCCGCCAGGGTCTGTGACGTGCGCAGCTATTTTGACGAGAATATGAAGCTTCTGGAGGATGAAAATCTGGATGCTTTATTCTCTGGAAACCAGATCCACACCAAGATCCGCGACGATAACCCGACCCGGTATATCAACGGCGCAAAGGCAAAGAACGTGCTGGTGGCCGATGGCTGTGTCATCGAGGGAGAGGTGGAAAACTGTGTTCTTTTCCGTGGCGTGAAGGTGGCCAGAGGCGCCAAGGTAAAGAACTGTGTGCTGATGCAGGATACGGTGGTCCAGGAGGGCGCTAGACTGGAATATGTGATCACAGATAAGAATGTGACCATATCTGTGGGCAAGGAACTTTATGGAACCGACAGTTTCCAGGTATTCGTGGCAAAAAAACAGATTGTGTAAATGAATAAAACTGACAAAGACTCCCCCGGAACGGCTTTGGATCAGGCTGTTCCGGGGGAGTCTTTTATGATGGTGCACCTGGCAGAAGCTTTCTGGTTTACTGCTTTCTGATCTCTGTGATCTCAGCCACAGCCGCCGGTTTTTCATCTTCCGTATAGGTAAAGGAGATCCGGTCGCCGGATTCCAGGAACGGAAGATTTTCATTTAAGGTCACCATGGCAGCGTAGACCGTATCACTTCCGGTGAGGGTGAAGTAGTAGCAGGTATTGCCGGAAACGACTACACTGGCCACCGCATCCACAGTTCCGGTCTTTTCCAGGGTGTCCATGGAGCCGCCGGTTTCTACATCCTCCAGGTTCAGGGCGGTCCGGTAGTTTTTCCGGGCCTCGTCGATGGTCTGTCCGGTGCCTACGATTTGGTACTGCTCCACATCTACGAAGGCATACATTTTCACAAGCCCCGCGTTATCCTTTAAGGAGATGAAGTAGGTGGGCCGGTCGGAAACGTTTAAGAGCAGAGGGAAGGTGGCTGAGTACTTTAAGTGCTGGACCTGTCCCTGGGCCGAAGCCATGGCGGATGCCTCAGTGGCGCCGGGAACCGCATAAAATTTTGTAGCCTTGGTCCGGAGGTTCACCAGCACAAAGCCGATGTTGGACTGGTCTCCGGTGACAGAGGACATACCTGTATACAGATAAACGTCATCGTCCAGGGCCAGATAGTTGTAGCCATAGGTGGTGCGGCGCACGTTTTTCTGTCCGAAGATGGAGTTAATGTAGCCGTTCTGGAACAGGCCGTTGTCATCCAGCTGGGAGATGATCAGGTCGGAATCATAAAGCTGGTCGATCCACTGGGGAACCTGGTCCTTCTCGTAATAATTGGCCTCTCCGGTAACGGCATTCACAAGGATGGCACCGTCAATGTCCTTTCCGCTCCACCAGCCGATGCGATACTGGATGGTGGGAGCCACCCAGTAAGGCGTTCCCTCGTCGTCGATCTCAAAGGAGACCTCTTCAAACATTTTTGTAGGATAGAGGAAGCGGATATGGCGGTAGATGTTCCGAAAGAAGTACTCGCTGGGAGAGTATTTCATTCCATTTTCCAGCCATACCAGGTCCGTCTGCTGGGTCACCATGTTCACGGTGATATAGGCGGGGAGTCCCTTTTTCTGGTTATAGAGCCATTTAATGGGATCGGCGTAGGACAGAGGAGTCACCCGGTAGGGGATCCCGTTGTAGTTGATCTGGGTGTAGTTGTTCTCGATCTCAAACTGGGATACCAGCTCTGTCATCTCGCCCAGCTTCCGGCTTCCCAGACGGGTGGCTGTATCCTTATCTACCACAGGGATCTGGTTCATGCTGATCTCAGCCACATCGGCAGAGAAATCCCCGGTCTCCATCTGGATCAGATCCCGGTACCGGGTGGCGTTGAAGAACGGGATACCAATGGCCGTGGCTGCTACCATCAGGACCACCAGGATGCCGATGAAGCCAAAGCCGATCTTTAAGGGCCTGGCCATGGAACGGCGGGGAGTTACCTCGTCGGGTTCCCTTTCCTCGGTCTCAAACTGGATCTGGCCGGTAAGAGGGTTCTGGCGGACGCGGACATTGCCGCGGCTTCCCAGGCCTGACAGGAATTCCTTCATATAGGTGATGAAATTCACGGTCAGGATAATGAGGGTGGAGAGGATCAGGAAAATGATAAAATCCTGGCTTTTTAAGTTAATGGCCGGAAGCATCGTATAATATAGAAGAAAGATGATAACGGCAGAAATCAGGATCCCTCCGAACACGGAGAAAAAGCTTCTTTTTTTCATAATGCGAACGTATTTGTTCCCCTTTCTGTGTGATAAATTCCGGGGGCGTGCGCTCCCGGAATTTGGATGTATTTTCTTATTATACCATTCTTACCATTTTTCTTCAATTAAACATCAGTTTCTTATGAATTTTTAGAGAATTTTAAGAATTGGATCAGATACCAGGGGCTTATTCCTGGATCAGAAATACCTCAGCGGAGGAGGTGCCATGGGTCCTTGTCTCTGCATGGGTATTGTAGTAAACGTCGATGTGATGGCCCTTTACGGCTCCGCCGATGTCCTCGGCCACGTATTCCTGGCCGTTGATGAGAAGGCGGCTTCCGATGGGAATGACCCTGGGATCCACAGCTACTGTGTGACTGGCAGTGGCAAGGGCTCCGGAGCTGGTGTGCCGTCCCCAGCCCTCAGAGCAGATCCGGCAGGGGCAGTAGGCAGTGAGCTTAAAGCTTCCTAAAGGAACCAGATTCCGGTACAGGGAGGCAGCCGTGTCTCCGGATGCATAACGGAGCTTTCTGGAGATGACCGTGTTCCCGGAGGAAAGACTGATAATATAAGAAGAGTGAGGGAGGGAGTCCCAGTCGATCTGCACATGGAACCCGTAATTTCCGGTTCCCATGCCGTCCTCGGTCAGATCACCGCGGTATTCGGAGGCCAGGACGGATACGGCTGCCGCCACCTGTCCGCTGTGTTCGTCTGTGACGGTCACGGTGACGGTCTGGCTTTCCTCCGGTTTTCCGGAATCCCAGAGCCAGCCGGATACGGCCTTTCCCTCTACGCTGTCTAAGTGTCCATTTATCTTTGAAGTACCAGCCAGGGCCATGACACAGTTGACTGCGGTAAAAAGCATTACCAGCAGAAGACCTGCCATAAGTCTTGTTTTTTTCATGTTTACAACATCCTTTCTTTTATGTTACATTCATTAAAAAAGTATGATGCGAATGCAACAAAAATGTAACAAATTGGAAACAAAGCTATATTTTACATATTTTTTCCGTTTTGTCAACTCCCGAAGGCGGAAACACTTTCCGGCGTTTCCTGGGAAAGCGCTGGAAAACCATGGAAAACAAAGGCTTTGGGCCGGATGGGGCAGAATGAAAAAAATCTTGAAATGAAAGGAAGAATGTGGTACAATGTCCTTGTGGAACAGACAAAACAAAACTAAATGTATTTGGTGGAGGGACATTGTATGCGAATGATGGACGCTATTGTAAAACCGTCTGCAGCTCCGGGTTTAGAGCTGCGTCAGGTACCGGTTCCCACTCCGGGTCCGGGCGAGGTACTGATCAAGATCCACAAAACAGCGATCTGCGGTACAGACGTACATATTTATGACTGGAACGAGTGGTCCACCCAGCACATCAAGCCGCCGATGGTCATCGGACATGAGTACGTGGGCGAGATCGCAGAATTAGGCGCAGGAGTGACCGGCTTTACAGTTGGCCAGCGCGTATCCGGCGAAGGCCACATCACCTGCGGCCACTGCCGTAACTGCCACAACGGCAACATCCAGTGGTGTAAGGACACCAACAGCGTGGGCGTAGACCGTGACGGCGCATTTGCTGAGTATGTATGCATCCCGGCTACAAACGTGATCGCCATCGATCCCAGCATGGACGAGGATGTGGTTGCCATGTTCGACGCCGTTGGAAACGCAACCCATACCGCTTTAATGTTCGATCTTGTGGGCGAGGATGTTCTTATTACAGGAGCAGGCCCCATCGGTATCATCGCGGTTGCTATCTGTAAATATGCAGGAGCACGCCGCGTGATCATCACCGATATCCAGGATGCCCGTCTGGAATTAGCGAAGAAGATGGGCGCAGATGCAGCTGTGAATACTGCAAAAGAAGATCTGATGGCCGTTATGAAGGAGCAGGGCCTGGTTGAGGGCTTTGACGTGGGTCTTGAGATGTCCGGAAGCGGAGCTGCATTAAAGCAGATGATCTCTGTTATGAGAAACGGCGGAAAGATCAGCCTTCTGGGTCTGGCCAACGGCCCGTTCCAGATGGATATGAACGAAGTGATCGGAAAAGGCCTGACACTGCAGGGTATCTACGGACGTAAGATGGACAACTGGCACCAGATGATCTATATGGTACAGGGAGGTCTGGATCTGAAGCCGGCGATCACCCACAGATTCCACTATACAGAGTTTGAAAAGGGATTTGAGGCTATGCACAGCGGAAAATCCGGTAAAGTCATCTTAGACTGGACAACGAAGAAATAGGAGGAAACCCAATGAAGACAGCATTTGAAACCTACCGTGCGGAATTAGATGCGATCCGTGAGGCAGGAACCTATAAGAGCGAGCGCATCATCACAACACCCCAGCGCTCCCGTATCAACACAACAGCAGCCAACGGCGTAGTAAATATGTGCGCCAACAACTACCTGGGCCTTTCCGCGCATCCCCGTCTGGTCGAGGCTGCCAAGGCCAGTTATGATAAATGGGGCTTCGGCCTTTCCTCCGTCCGCTTTATCTGCGGAACCCAGGAGATCCACAAAGAGTTAGAGCGGAGAATCGCAAAATTCGTTGGCATGGAAGACGCGATCCTTTACTCCTCCTGCTTTGACGCCAATGGTGGTCTTTTCGAGGTCCTTTTAAATGCAGACGACGCCATCATCTCCGATGAGCTGAATCATGCTTCCATCATCGATGGCGTAAGATTATGTAAGGCCAAGAGATACCGTTACAAAAACAACAACATGGAAGACTTAAAGCAGCAGTTAGAGGATGCAAGAGCAGCCGGCTGCAAGCGCATCATGATCGCCACTGACGGTGTGTTCTCTATGGACGGCTACATCGCAAACTTAAAGGGTATCTGTGATCTGGCTGACGAGTACGACGCTATGGTCATGGTAGATGACAGCCACGCAGTTGGCTTCATGGGCGAGCATGGCCGCGGAACTGCTGAATACTGCGGTGTTATGGGCCGTGTGGACATCATCACCGGTACCTTCGGTAAGGCCATGGGCGGAGCTTCCGGCGGATACACCGCTTCCAAGAAGGAGGTTGTTGACCTTCTTCGTCAGAGAAGCCGTCCGTACCTGTTCTCCAACACACTGGCTCCGGCGATCTGTGCCGCTACCATCGAGACCATCAACATGTTAGAGGAGTCCACCGCTCTCCGTGACAAGGTTCACGAGAACGCTGCATACTTCCGTAAAGAGATGGAGAAGATCGGCTTTGATCTGCTTCCGGGCGAGCATCCCATCGTTCCGGTTATGCTCTACGACCCGAAGGTTGCCAATGAGTTTGCCCGCCGTATGTTAGATAAGGGCGTATATGTAGTAGGCTTCTGCTATCCGGTAGTTCCCAAGGGACGTGACCGTGTACGTACCCAGATCTCTGCGGGACATACAAAAGAGGATCTGGATTTCGCAGTGAAGTGCTTCGCAGAAGTGAAGGCTGAAATGGGGATCTAAGGATCTGTAAATAAGGATAAAAAAGAGGAAGGGAAACCTGGATGACAGGGCCCTTCCTTTTTTGTTTCATTATAAAGAGATTTACCCAGCATTCGCTACCGCCTCAAATACTTCTGCTTTCTGGAGTCCATAGTCCAGGGCCTCTTCATGGGTATCAAAGTAGATATCCAGGCGGTTTTTCGTCACGCTGCTGCCCTTATCTTCCACAGTATAGACGATACCGTTGATACAGAGTTTCGTTCCCAGAGGGAACTGATTCAGGTCAGCAGAGATGGTGTGGTTTTCTTTGGGGACTGTGCCGGAATAGGTGTATACATAGTCGCCGCAGCACTTTTCACAGTCGCAGTATGCAGAAATCTTAAATACTCCATAAGAGTTACCGGGGACAAAAGTTTCCTCCGGATCTGTTTTCATCTCTGATGGAGAAAGAGTTTCAAGAGAGATATCAGTCTTCCCATTGACGTTTGATATGGGTTCCGAGACGATTGGAGATAATTTTACTACTTTAAATTCCGCCTCTTGCTCCCGGGCTGATATCCCGGCGGTCTCCAGGGGGCTTTCCGGCCCATCATATGTATCCTCCACAGCTTCTTCAAAGCCTGGCCCGGTCTCGGCAGCCTGGGATGGGAATGCGGCGATGGAAAGGAACAGGACAGTAGCAGCCATGGCGGCACAGCAGAATGCGTTTTTCTTCATAAGTAACCTCTCTGTTGATTGTACATAACATTAAAATTTATCATAAAGAAATTTCATTTATTTCATTATATTTACAAAAGTGTTAAATGTCAAGAAAAAGAGAGAAATACAAAGGAACATTCTGCCAGAGCTCTTTTCTTGAATATTTTCCGGCGCTGGTTCTGGTCGTTGGAGAAATGATAAAAACAGATCAATGCAATGAAAAATGAAAAAAATATCTTGACAAACGGGGACTTAAGTAATATAGTAACAACTGTAAATATTAGCACTCATAGATAAAGAGTGCTAATAAAACAAAAAGAGGGTGAGAATGTGGAGCTGGACGAAAGAAAAGAGAAGATTTTGAAAGCCATAATCCAGACGTATTTAGAGACAGGAGAGCCGGTGGGCTCCAGAACGATCTCCAAATATTCTGGTCTTAAGTTGAGCTCCGCTACCATAAGGAACGAGATGTCGGATCTGGAGGAGCTGGGATACATTATCCAGCCCCATACGTCGGCAGGACGGATCCCCTCTGATAAGGGATACCGGTTCTATGTGGACCAGATCATCCAGGAAAAGGACAGCCAGGTAAACGCCATGCAGGACATGATGATCCAGCGGGTGGACCGGGTGGAGCTTTTACTGAAGCAGATGGCCCAGATCCTGGCCAGCAATACCAACTATGCGACCATGGTCAGCGGCCCCAATTACCACCAGACAAAGCTGAAGTTTATCCAGCTTTCGAGAGTGGAGGCCAACAAGCTTCTGATCGTGGTGGTGGTGGAAGGAAATATCATCCGGAATTCCTTTGTGACTCTGGATGAAGAGCTTTCCAATGAAGAGATATTAAACTTAAATATCCTTTTGAACAACAGCCTCAACGGGCTTACGATCCAGGAGATCAATCTGGGAGTGATCGCAAGGCTCAAGGAGCAGGCAGGGATCCACAGACAGGTGGTGGAATTTGTTCTGAATGAGGTCTCTGAGGCCATTGGCTCCCAGGCGGAGGATCTTCAGATCTATACCAGCGGAGCTACAAATATTTTCAAGTATCCGGAGCTTTCCGATACGGAAAATGCCAGCAAGCTGATCAGTACCCTGGAGCAGAAGGAGCTTTTAAAGGGACTGTTTGATGAAAGCCAGACGCCGTCGGCGTCGGATTCCCAGATCCAGGTCTATATCGGAGATGAAATGCCGGTGAAGACCATGAAGGACTGCAGCGTGGTCACTGCCAACTATGTGTTGGGAGACGGCCTTAGGGGAACCATCGGGATCATCGGACCCAAGAGGATGGACTATGAAAAGGTCGTTGGGACCTTAAGGACTCTGGTGATCCAGCTGAATGAAACATTTAATAAGCAGCAGTAAATAGAAATGAAAGGTGTCGAGTCAAGTGGAAGAGAAGGAACTGGAAAAGAAAGCTCCAGGAGAGGCAGAAGCAGAAAATATTCCCGAAAACGGAGCGGGAGCTGAAAACACGGCGGAGAACGCGGCTGGGCCGGCAGGGGCCAGCGCAGACGGAGAAGCTGCTCCGGAAAATGGAAAAGAAGAAAAGAAAGAGAAAAAGGGGCTTTTTGGAAAGAAGAAGGACCCGAGAGATACTCAGATCGAGGAGCTGACAGATCAGTTAAAGCGGTCCATGGCAGAGTTTGACAATTACAGGAAGCGGACGGATAAAGAAAAGTCCACTATGTATGAGATCGGAGCCAGGGATGTGATTGAGAAGATCCTTCCTGTGGTGGATAATTTTGAGCGGGGCCTTGCCACCGTTCCCGAGGATGCGAAGGAAACACCCTTTGCCGAAGGAATGGAGAAGATATATAAGCAGCTTATGAAGACCCTGGACGACATGGGCGTAAAGCCCATCGAGGCTGTGGGCAAGCCGTTCGATCCCAATTTCCACAATGCAGTGATGCATGTGGACGACGAATCCCTGGGAGAGAACGTGGTGGCATCGGAGCTGTTAAAGGGATATATGTACCGGGATACTGTGGTACGCCACAGCATGGTGCAGGTTGCCAACTAACTGGAAGTAATTTATCATTGTTTATAAATTCAGGAGGAAATCACTATGAGCAAGATCATTGGTATTGACTTAGGTACAACAAACAGCTGTGTAGCAGTTATGGAAGGCGGTAAACCAACCGTTATCGCCAATACAGAAGGAATCAGGACCACACCGTCCATCGTGGCATTTACAAAAAATGGAGAAAGACTGGTAGGTGAGCCGGCAAAACGTCAGGCCGTGACCAACGCAGACCGCACCATCTCCTCCATTAAGAGACACATGGGTACAGATTATAAGGTAGACATCGATGGAAAGAAATATACTCCCCAGGAGATCTCCGCAATGATCCTCCAGAAGCTGAAAGCAGACGCAGAAAGCTATCTGGGCGAGAAGGTGACAGAGGCAGTTATTACCGTTCCGGCTTACTTTAACGACGCCCAGCGTCAGGCTACCAAGGATGCAGGTAAGATCGCAGGCCTGGAAGTAAAGCGTATCATCAACGAGCCCACAGCCGCAGCCCTGGCTTATGGCCTTGATAATGAAAAAGAGCAGAAGATCATGGTATACGACTTAGGCGGCGGTACCTTCGATGTTTCCATCATTGAGATCGGTGACGGCGTCATCGAGGTTCTGGCTACCAACGGCGATACCCGTCTCGGCGGCGATGACTTCGACAACCGTGTGACCCAGTGGATGATCGACGAGTTCAAGAAGGCAGAGGGGATCGACCTGTCCGGCGACAAGATGGCTCTCCAGAGATTAAAAGAGGCTGCTGAGAAGGCAAAGAAGGAGCTGTCCACAGCCACCACCACCAATATCAACCTTCCGTTCATCACAGCCAACGCTGAGGGACCGAAGCATCTGGATATGAACCTGACAAGAGCGAAATTTGACGAGCTGACCAGCGATCTGGTGGAGAGAACTGCGATCCCGGTACAGAACGCCCTGAAGGATGCCGGACTTTCTGCATCCGAGCTTTCCAAGGTCCTCCTGGTAGGCGGCTCCACCCGTATGTTAGCCGCACAGGAGAAGGTAAAACAGCTGACAGGCAAAGAGCCCAGCAAGACCTTGAACCCGGATGAGTGCGTTGCCATCGGCGCGGCGATCCAGGGCGGTAAATTAGCCGGCGATGCAGGCGCAGGCGACATCCTCCTTCTGGATGTAACACCGCTTTCCCTGTCCATCGAGACCATGGGCGGCGTTGCCACAAAGCTGATCGAGAGAAACACCACGATCCCCACCAAGAAGAGCCAGATCTTCTCCACAGCAGCCGATAACCAGACTGCCGTTGATATCCATGTGGTACAGGGTGAGAGACAGTTTGCAAGAGACAATAAGACTCTGGGCCAGTTCCGTCTGGACGGCATCCTTCCGGCCAGAAGAGGTGTTCCGCAGATCGAGGTTACCTTTGATATCGACGCCAACGGCATCGTAAACGTATCCGCTATGGATAAGGGAACAGGCAAAGAGCAGCACATCACTATCACCTCCGGCTCCAACATGTCTGATGCAGACATTGAGAAGGCCGTGAAGGAGGCAGCAGAGTTCGAGGCCCAGGATAAGAAGAAGAAAGAGGCCATCGACACAAGGAACGACGCAGATTCTATGGTATTCCAGACAGAAAAGGCCCTGGAAGAGGTAGGCGATAAGATCGACGCCAACGATAAGGCAGCCGTTGAGGCAGACTTAAATACACTGAAAGAGGCTGTAAACCGTGCGCCCATCGATCAGATGACAGACGCCCAGGTGGAGGACATCAAGGCCGCAAAAGAAAAATTGATGCAGAGTGCACAGCAGCTCTTCACAAAGGTTTATGAGCAGGCTCAGGCGGCTGGCGGAGCCCAGGGAGCAGGTCCCCAGGCAGGACCTCAGGACGCAGGCCAGGCAGGCTACGGCGATGATGTGGTAGACGGAGATTACAAGGAAGTCTAATAATAAAAGCTGCGAAGCGTATAAATCGAAGGTGTGGGGATTAGGCGGCATTCCGCCTAACCCCTTTCCCACTATATAGAGTTTGAAAGGTAAGACTTGAAATGGCAGAGAGCAAGAGAGATTATTATGAAGTCCTTGGCGTGCCGAAAGATGCAGATGATGCGGCGTTAAAGAAGGCATACAGAGTTCTGGCGAAGAAGTACCATCCCGATGCCAATCCGGGAGATAAAGAGGCGGAGGCTAAGTTCAAGGAGGCTTCCGAGGCGTACAGCGTGCTCAGCGATCCGGAAAAAAGAAGACAGTACGACCAGTTTGGCCATGCGGCCTTTGACGGAGGCGCTGGCGGGGCCGGAGGCTTTGGCGGCTTTGATTTCAGCGGCGCGGATATGGGCGATATTTTCGGTGATATTTTCGGCGATTTCTTCGGCGGCGGCAGGAGCAGGGGACGCAGCAACGGGCCCATGCGCGGAGCGAATTTAAGGACCGGCGTCCGGATCACCTTCGAGGAGGCGGTATTTGGCTGTCAGAAGGAGATCGAATTAAACTTAAAGGATGAATGCCCCAAATGCCATGGAACGGGTGCAAAGCCGGGAACCTCTCCGGTGACCTGCCCCAAGTGTAACGGGAAAGGAAAGATCGTTTATACCCAGCAGTCCTTCTTCGGACAGGTACAGAACGTGCAGACGTGTCCGGACTGTCAGGGATCCGGCAAGATCATAAAGGAGAAATGCCCGGACTGCTACGGCAGCGGATATATTTCCAGCAGAAAGAAGATCCAGGTGACGATCCCGGCAGGTATCGACAACGGACAGAGCATCCGGATCGCCGGAAAGGGAGAGCCGGGAATCAACGGCGGTGACCGGGGAGACCTTCTGGTGGAGGTGACCGTATCCAAGCACCCGATCTTCAAGCGGCAGGAGACCACCATCTTCTCCACCGTGCCCATTTCCTTTGTAACAGCGGCACTGGGCGGCCCGATCCGTATCAAGACCGTGGACGGGGAAGTGGAGTATGAGGTGAAGCCCGGCACCCAGACCGATACCAAGGTACGGCTCAGAGGAAAGGGCGTTCCGTCTTTAAGGAATAAGAATATCCGTGGGGATCATTTTGTGACTCTGGTGATCACAGTGCCGGAGAAGCTCAATGAAGAGCAGAAGGAGGCCCTGCGGCGCTTCGACGACGCCATGAACGGCATTGCGCCGGAAGGCGGAAAGAAGAAGCGGGGACTTTTTGGAAAATAAAACAGGATGATCCGGGAGCTGCTGCAAAAGAGCGGATTCTCGGCGTTCCCTTATGGGAGCGCCGTTCCGCTATTCTTTTGCAGCAGCTTTTTTTGTTTTAAAAGATCAGAAACTGGATATCCCGGCGTTTTCCGTTCCCTAAAGAGGGACGGCCAGCATTTTTGGTATAAAACTGCCTTATAGGAAACATTTTAAGACTCCTCCTGCTTTGTTTTTGGGCATAGACGGTTTTTTTTTTCTGTTATGCCCAAAATTCCAGCGATTTTTGGACATACACAGAGAAAAAAGAGAGATATGCCCAATCCATAGGAGAGATCCAGTAAAATCCCAGGATTTCCATGTGATTTTTGGGTACTGTGGAAAAAAACGTATTTTTTTGCCCAATATTTTTGATGATACGGGAGGGGGGAATAGGAAGCCGGGGAGGTTTCGGGCGAAAAAAATGCGGCCCGTCCAGAAAAATACAGACCAGGTGGGCCGGTTCTGCCTTCCGCGCATTCTTTTATAGAAAACACTGCGCACCAGGGCTTCGGCTGTCCCGGTACTCAGGTGGTGATGAACTGGATGGAGCATGGAGCGGGAGGCGCAGGGCGGCTGGATATCTGCGGAAAACATAATACTAAATAATCAAATATACATTGACAGACGAGGTATTATATTGCATAATGAAACTAAGGAAAGGTGGTGGGAGCGTGTCGATCACATCGGATATTTTACGGGGCCATACAGAAACGATCATCCTGTCCCTGCTGCTGAAGCAGGACAGCTATGGCTACAAGATCAACAAGGAGATCCTGGCCCGGACGGACCGGAGGTACGAGCTGAAAGAAGCGACCCTCTATTCGGCGTTTAAACGGCTGGAGCAGGCGGGCTGTATTCGGACGTATTGGGGAGACGAGACCACAGGAGCCAGGCGCAGATATTACTCGATCACAGAAAAAGGAAGAGAAACCTACGCTTCCAACCGGAGGGACTGGGAGGAGGCAAAGGAACTGATCGACCGGCTGCTGGACGATGACGGGGAGGGCACAGCATGAAAGAAAAACTGAGAAAATATGTGGAAGATATGGTAAAGGATATCCCGAAAACCAGAAGTGTGGTGGATTTAAAGGAAGAGATCATTGGAAATATGGAGGAAAGGTACGATGATCTGCGGGCAGAGGGGTACGGGGAGCAGGATGCCTTCGACTGTACCATCAATGCCATGGGCGACATCCGTTCGCTTTTTGAAGAGGAAAACAGGGAAAACGGCAGCGGAAAGGGAGAGCCTGTAATGGCGGGAGAAAGACCAGAAAAGAAAAAAGACCATACGGTGAAGATCCTGGTCCTGGGAGCTGCCCTTGGAGGATTGCTGTTTCTTCTGGGAGCCGGTATGGTGGCAGCCAGGGTGGACAGGGGCCATACAGGTGGAAAAGAAACCTTTGAAGCGTCTGGGCGTGTGGACAGGGAAAATAGTTCCGGAAACCGGGAGGATATGGGAGAGAATGGTCCTGGCACAGAAAAGCCGGAGACAGGAGAGAGCGGTCCTGGCATAGAAAAGCCGGGTATGGAGGAGACTGGTTCTGGCGTAGAATCTGCCCCAGGAGCAGAAGGGTCCGGTACAGGAGAAGCAGGAGATATTCCCGATGGATGGAGATGGACAAAGCTCGGCGACGGCGGGATCCTTAAGCGCCAGATCCCTATGGACGGGGCAGAGGACATCCAGATCTCCTATATACTGACCGATCTGACCGTGGAGGTGACAGATTCCGGGGAGATCCTATTGGAGGAGGAGTATATTACCTCGTGGGAAGAGATTCATCAGACCAGGGTGTCTTCCGGTGGAGGCCGGGTGGAGATCGTCAACGATGATCCGGATGGATCAGAGGGAACGATCATCTTAGGACTGACAGGACTGAAGTTTGAAGACGAGGAAAAACGAAGGATTCCGATTTCTGCCAGGATCCAGATCCCGGAGGATTTCCGCGGGGAGCTGGAGATCAATACGGTATCAGGAGATATAACGCTTCCGTGGTTTGAGGGAGAAAGCCTGGAGATCGCCACAGTATCCGGCGATCTGGACGGCGGGACGATCTATGGAGCTGTGGAAGGAGAGAGCGTGTCTGGTGATCTGAGCATTGAGAAGGCAGCGGCGGGCGCAGAGCTTTCCACCGTATCCGGGAAGATGACGATCGGAGAGGCCCAGGGAGATATTTCCATGGAAAGCGTGTCCGGAGAGATCCTTGTGGAAAAAGCAGAGGATCCCCGGTTTAAGTTCGAGGCCCAGTGGGTCAGCGGCGGTCTGGAGACAGATTTTGACGGACAGCTGGAATGGGAAAAAAGAAGCGCCCAGGGGATCGTGACTGGAGGAGACGGCAGGGAAAGCGGAGAGGGCCTTCCCAGGATCCAGTTCACCACCACATCGGGAGATATGGAATGTTATACAGGAAAATAGAAGGATGAAAAATAGTCAGGAGCTGCAAACGGGGGATCTGCGGATCGCTTCCCCCGTTTTGCAGCTCCTTTTCAATGGGAAAAATTATTCTTCAGCTTCCAGCAGATCATCGATCTGCTTCCAGATGGCGTTGATCTCTCTGAGAGAATCCAGGCGGTCCTGTTTCTGTTCCATGGCTTCGCCCATGGCCTTTAAGGCTGCGTCAAAATCTTTTTCCTTTACAGCGGCCCTGGCCTGGGTCCGCAGGGATTTAATGGAGAGACGGTCCATGGAAGAACGGACCTCACGGATCCTGGCCTTCAGTTCCCGGGCTTTTTTCCATGTATCTTTGGAAACGATCAGCTCCCCGGTTTCCTTACGGATCTGCCGGATCTCGCTGAAACGGGCCGACAGGGCCTTATTTTCGGTGCGGACAGCGTCCATCTCCTCCTCCAGGGCCTTTAATTCCTCCCGGATGGGAGTTACGGCCTCTTTATATTCCGCCCTTGTTTCTGCCGCAAAGGCCGGGAAGGACAGAAGGCATCCCATAACAACGGTTGTGACCGCCAGCTTCATACATTTTTTCATTGTGCATCATATCCTTTCTTTTCAGTGTGGGACCGGAGCTTTTATACCATGGGACAGCGCATCCCGTAACATAAAAAGGTTTTTGCAGGGACCGCCGCGCGGCGGAAGAGAATTTTAATGCGGAAACGGCCCGCCGCAGACGGAAAAGCCCACAGGCGGGCTTCTTTCCCGCAGGACTGTTCCGGATAGGAATATATTACCAGGTCCAGCTGCAATAGAAAAGGTGCAGGCTGTGGCAGTCCTGCGGCAGAAATGGGGCAAAATCATAAATGGAAGGAAGCGGGGGTTCTGGAAAAGAAAAAGCGGATTGTATGCGATTAAAAACTTGAAGTTACAGCTGGGATATGTTATCTTTTTCACAAAACAGAGACGACTGCAAAGAATCACAGGAGGAATAATTTGATGAGAGGTGTTGAGACCAGGATCCAGGAGATCCGCCATAGGATCTTCCGCGAGGCGGCCCGTATGGCCTACCATACCGAGTGGCCCATTGATAAAAGGATCGAGGAACTTCCATATAAGATCATCCCCGGGGAGGTTGGAAACTTCCGCAATGACGTGTTTTTAGAGAGAGCCATCGTAGGAGAACGGCTGCGCCTGGCCATGGGACTTCCCTACCGCGGGGCGGGAGACCCGGCCCCTGTGTCCGATGGGATCGAGGCGGCAGACCAGCCGGAAACGTATTATACGCCGCCGCTGATTAATGTGATCAAATTTGCCTGCAATGCGTGTGCAGAAAAAAGGGTCATGGTGACCGACGGCTGCCAGGGCTGTCTGGCACACCCTTGTGTGGAGGTCTGCCCCAAGGATGCGGTGAGCCTGGACCGGACCAACGGGAAATCTAAGATCGATCCGGAGAAGTGCATTAAATGCGGCCAGTGCGCAAAGGTGTGCTCCTACAACGCCATCATTATCCAGGAGCGTCCCTGTGCGGCGGCCTGCGGCATGGACGCCATCCACTCAGACGAGAACGGAAAAGCAGATATCGACTATGACAAATGCGTTTCCTGCGGCATGTGCCTGGTGAACTGTCCCTTTGGAGCCATTGCGGACAAGTCCCAGATCTTCCAGGTGATCCGTGCCATCCAGACAGGAGAGCGGGTATACGCCGCTGTAGCTCCGGCCTTTGTTGGACAGTTCGGCCCCAAGGTGACGCCCGGAAAGCTGCGGGCGGCCATGAAGCAGCTGGGCTTTGCCGATGTATTCGAGGTTGCCATCGGGGCAGACCTCTGCGCGGTCCAGGAGGCCGAGGATTTTATAAAAGAGGTGCCGGAGCATATCCCCTTTATGGCAACCTCCTGCTGCCCGGCCTGGTCTGTGATGGCAAAGAAGCTGTTCCCGGAATATGCAGACTGTGTTTCCATGGCCTTAACGCCCATGACCCTGACTGCCAGACTCATTAAAAAGCAGCATGAGAAGGCAAAGGTGGTATTCATCGGACCGTGTGCGGCCAAAAAGCTGGAGGCCATGCGCCGCAGCGTCCGCAGCGAGGTGGATTTCGTGCTGACCTTTGAGGAGATGGCAGGGATCTTTGACGCCCGCCATGTGGATATTGAGAACATGGAGGAGGATCCCGACGGCGTCAACGACGCTTCCGCAGACGGCCGTAATTTTGCCGTGGCCGGGGGCGTGGCAAAATCGGTGGTCAATGTGATCAAGGAACGGTATCCCGATAAGGAGATCAAGGTAGCCAACGCCGAGGGCCTTAAGGAATGCAGAAAGCTCCTGACCATGGCCAAGGCCGGAAAATATAACGGGTATCTTCTGGAGGGAATGGCCTGTCCCGGCGGCTGCGTGGCCGGGGCCGGGACCATGCAGCCTATTAAAAAATCTCAGGCTGCCGTGGGGCTTTACGCCTCCAAGGCGGGCCACAAGACCTCCGACGGAACGGAATACGTGAAGGAGCTGGAGAAGCTGGTGGAATAGGATCCCTGTAAAAACAAAAAACGCTTAAGCAGAGAAATGGTATCTGCTTAAGCGTTTTTTTTATGTCATAGGAAAATGCGTCCTATAACATAAAAACGCTCCGCGGGGATCGCCATGCGGCGGAAGGGAATTATGCCGCAGAAGCGGCCCGCCGCAGGCGGAGAAGCCCGCAATCGGGCTTCTTTATGGGTTGGTCCTGGAAATGCGGATCAGTGAGGACATGTTTTCTGCGCGTCCTTTTTACAGGAATCTCCGGAAGGGCATGATCAGGACCCGGAGCACGCCGTAAAAGAGTTTTTTACCTGCGCTCATTTCCCTGGGTACGTAGTTTTCGCCGTTGATGTACGTCCCCTCCGGCGTCATGTACCGGCTGTACGTCTTGTTGACCTCCGCTTCTTTGCGGATGACAGCGTTTAATTCCGGGGAATCCACGGCCAGCATCAGCTCTGTATCCTGGTAGGTGCTCCGCATATCCATATTATAGGAGCCGACGATGCTCATGCGGTCGTCGATGAGGACGGCCTTAGAATGGCTGGAGTGTTCGCCCAGATATTCGTAGACACGGACGCCGGTGGCCCAGATCTTCTTTTTCTGGTTCAGATAGTCGGTGCAGCCCCAGGGATTGGCGCCGCTGGCCACATCGTTGGTGATGATCTCCACCAGGTCTGTATTCTTACACAGGGCCGTAAGGTCTGCGTACATTTCCTTTCCGCAGATGATGTAGGGCGTGTAGACCGTGACCTCCTTTCCGGTCCCCATGAGGTGGCAGACGGTTTCCCACATCCAGGGCTCCTTATTGGAGGTATTGATGGGGTTGTGGAGGAGGGTGATCCGGTTGGTCTCCATGGTGAGGGCTTCATAATCCCAGGGCTCATAGGCGGACGGATAAGAGGACTTCAGGGCGTCAGCGTGGGAGGTAAGCCACTGGATGCATTCCTGGGATTTTTCCCGGTCGCCCATTTTCGTATACAGCTTCGCGTCGGGCAGCTCCCAGACGGACTGGAAATACTGCTTTAACTGATGGATGGAGGCCTCCGGGTCCCCGGCTGTCTCATAGATGAACAGCTCCCGGTCGATGTTTTTCACCGGCGTATAGTCTCCCAGGAACAGGTTAAAGGTATTCCTGCCGCCTAAAAGATACATCTGATCGTCAATGATCAGATATTTGTCATGGAGTCTGGCCTGCATTTTCCACGGTGCATAAAAATGGATGGGATTATAGATCTTCAGCTCGATATTTTCATGGGAAGCCATGGCCTCGAACCATGGGCTGTTGTTCACATCCAGCATGCCGCTGAATCCGTCCACCAGCATCCGGATCCTGACTCCGCGTTCTGCTGCGGAAAGGAGAGATGCCATGATGTCCTTGCCGGCTTCATCCACGTTAAAATCGAAGGTGGAGAAGATGATCTCCTTTTCGGCCTGGTCAATGAGGTTCAGACGGTAGAGGAGGGCATCGGTGTTGTCGTCTATGTAGGCGGCCCGCTCAGCGCCGGGAAGCTCTGAGTAATATTTTGCGGAACGGATCCGGTCCAGGATCTCCTGGGGGACCTTTTTATGGGCCACATAGGGCAGGGTCAGCAGGAGGATGTAAAGGAGCAGCAGGAACAGAAATGAGACGCCAAAAAATTTTAAAATCCTGATCATAAGCAATTCACCTCAAAATGAAAGAAAAGATTAAAGAAAAGGCCTTGAAATTTTCACGGTACTTTATCATAATAAAAGTGTAGGGGAAATATCCATCATTCTTTACAGAAAGCGAGTGACAGCCGATGGAGCTTACATTTAACGGACAGATCGAACCCGGGTACATAAAGGAAGTAAAGGATATCCTGGAAAACCGGGAATTTATGCAGCTGGGAGCGTTTTCCCATCACCAGAGTACATCCAGACTGATGCACAGCATCAATGTATCCTATATATCCTGGCATATAGCCAGAAAGCTGGGGTGCGATGCAAGAATGGCCGCCAGGGCCGGACTGCTTCACGATTTCTGCCTTTATGATTTCAGGGAAAAGCCTCCCACAGGCGGCTTCCAGGCCTTTTACCATCCCAGAGTCGCGGCTAAGAACAGCCAGGAGGTCTTTGGGATCAGCGAGCGCGAGAAAAGCGCGATCCTTTCCCATATGTTCCCTCTGGGGCCGGTGCCAAAGAACCGGGAGGCGTGGATCATTACCATGGCCGACAAGATCTGTGCATCTATGGAATACTGCCATATCTATATCGCCCTGGAGCGGGGCCGCCGGGTGGTGGTCGCCGCCAACAACTGATCGTTCCAGAACTTAGGATACCGCGGTACAAAGAGAACGGCCGTCACTAAAAATAGTGGCGGCCATTTCTTTTCCCCTATTTCTGAGTACTATATCATACCGCATCCGGGTATTCAAGGAATAAATTATTAAATTATCATGAAAAATGTCGGAGGCCATGCTATAATATGGGTAAAAATAACAGAAGGAGACAGATATGGAACAGTTTCTGATCGTATGCCCGCTGGTATTCCTGGCGGGATTTGTAGACTCCATTGCCGGAGGAGGGGGATTGATCTCATTCCCGGCGTATATGCTGGCCGGGGTTCCCGTCCATGTGATCCTGGGAACCTCAAAGCTGAGCGCCTTTCCGGGATCCATCGTTGCAGCCTTAAGATTTGCCAAGAGCGGCTATATCCGTTTTAAGCTGGCCCTTCCCTGGGCGGCTTCTGCGGCCCTGGGAGCTGTGGGAGGAGCCAGCCTGGCCCTTAAGACCGATGAAAAGCTGATCCGCTCGCTGATGGTGGTGGTGCTTCCTGTGGTGGCCTTTTATGTGCTGAAGAATAAAGAACTGGGCGGTGGGGAGACTCCGGACCGGTCCGAGGATCCGGACGGATTCCGCCGTATGTTTTTTACAGGCCTGGCTGTCTCCTTTCTGATCGGCGGATACGACGGCTTTTACGGTCCGGGGACAGGGACCTTCCTGATCCTCGTATTCACCGGCCTTTTGAAGCTGGGGACCAGAGATGCGGCCGGGATCTCCAAGGTGGTCAACCTGAGCGCAGATATCGGGGCCCTGGGGACGTTTTTCGTCGGCGGAAAGGTGGATTATGCCCTGGGGATCGCAGCGGCCCTTTTCTGCATGGCAGGCAGCTACTTTGGAGCGGGGCTCGTGGTCAACAACGGACAGAAGATCGTAAGGCCTGTGGTCATGGGCGTGCTGGCTCTGCTGTTTGTGAAGATCCTGGCGGGGTGATGGCCGGGATCCATCCAGAGGGAATCCATATACATATATGGAAGAGGTGCCGGGCCATCTGGCCCCGCATAGAAGTATGGCTCAGGATCAGGAGCGCCGGGAAAATAAACGGCGCTCCTGTTAATTTTCAGAAAGGGAGCCCTGGGAATAAATAAACGGAAAGGGAAAATAGCGGGACCTGCCCCGGATGACGCCGTTTGCTCTCTTGTATTCGGGGACGATCTGTGATATGATATCATGTGACTTTTTAGCGGTTCTTAAAAGGAGCCGTTCTGAGACCGGAGGAAAAAAATATGAAGTGGAAAAAATTTACGCTGAAGACCACCACAGAGGCGGTGGACTATATCAGCAGCCTGTTTGATGAGATCGGGATCCAGGGCATTGAGATCGAGGACAACGTGCCTCTGACCGAGAGCGAGACCAAGGGAATGTTCATCGACATCCTGCCGGAGTTGCTGCCGGACGACGGTACAGCCAGAGTGAGCTTTTATCTGGACGACGATGACGACGCGGAGGCTATCTTAAAAGAAGTGGACGAGGGGCTTTCTGAACTGCGCCAGTATGTGGAGATCGGAGAGGGGACCATCACAGCCTCTGAGACCGAGGACAAGGACTGGATCAACAACTGGAAGCAGTATTTCAAGCCGTTCACTGTGGATCACATCCTTATAAAGCCCACCTGGGAGGAGATCCCTGAGGAGCACAAGGACAAGCTTCTGATCCAGATCGACCCGGGAACGGCCTTTGGGACCGGAAAGCATGAGACCACCCAGCTCTGCATCCGCCAGCTGGAAAAATATGTGAAGCCGGGCGTGCGGGTCCTGGATCTGGGCACTGGCAGCGGTATTCTCGGTATTACGGCCTTAAAGCTGGGAGCCGGTTCTGTATTCGGAACGGATCTGGACGAGAACGCCATTACCGCCGTCCATGAAAACCTGGAGGCCAATGGGATCCAGGAGGAGAAATTCGGAGTGGTCCAGGGAAATATCATCGATGAGAAGGCAGTCCAGGACGCTGCGGGATACGAGTGCTACGACATTGCCGTGGCCAATATCCTGGCCGATGTGATCATCATGATCCAGAAGGAGGTTCCGGTGCATCTGAAGCAGGGAGGGATCTTTATTACCTCCGGCATCATCGATATGAAGGAGCAGGCGGTCAGGGATGCGCTGTCCCAGAACGATGCCTTTGAGATCCTGGAGACCACCAGACAGGGAGAGTGGGTCTCCATCACAGCGAGGAAGCGGTAGTGTATCATTTTTTTACTGAAACGGAATTTTTTACAGAGTCTGAGGCCGTGATCACCGGGCCGGATGTGAACCATATAAAAAATGTGCTGCGGATGAAGCCGGGCGAGCAGATCCTTTTAAGTGACGGAAAGGGGACCAACTGCCTGTGTGAGATCACGGAGATCGAAAACAGCCGGGTCCTGGCGCGGATCCTGCCGGAGCTGGTGGAGGACACGGAGCTTCCGGTGGAAGTGACCCTGTACCAGGGCCTTCCCAAGGGCGATAAGATGGAATTCATCATCCAGAAATGTGTGGAACTGGGCGTCTCCCGGATCGTACCAGTGGAAATGGCCCGGTCGGTGGTAAAGCTGGATAAGAAGAAGGAAGAGGCAAAAAGGAAGCGCTGGCAGGGCATTTCCGAAAGCGCCGCCAAGCAGTCCAAAAGGATGATCGTTCCAGAGATCGGACCGGTCCTTTCTTATAAGGAAGCGGTGGCTGAGGCAGCTTCCATGGACCTGTTCCTCCTGCCCTATGAGGATTCTGAGAGCCTTTCGGGAGCCGGGGGCATGGAGCTTACCAGAAGCCTGATCGGAGGACTGAAGCCGGGAAAGAAATGCGCGGTGCTCATCGGTCCCGAGGGCGGCTTTTCCGACGGGGAAGTGGAGGCTGCCAGAAACGCCGGGGCCAGGACCGTGACCCTGGGAAAGCGGATCTTAAGGACCGAGACGGCGGGGCTCTTTGTGCTTTCAGCCGTGGGGTTTCTTTTGGAGGATTGATTTTTTAAATGGAAAACAGAAAAGAAGTATATTTTGACAATTCAGCCACGACCCGGGTCTTTGACAGTGTCCGGGACGTGATGGTGGAGGCCATGACCTCCGATTACGGCAACACCTCCTCCAGACATATGAAGGGCGTGGAGGCGGAACGGTACATCCGGGAGGCCCGGGAGGAGATCGCAGGCTCCCTGAAGGTAAAGGAAAAGGAGATCGTTTTTACCTCCGGCGGAACGGAGTCCAACAATATGGCCCTCATTGGCGCCGCCATGGCTGCCAGAAGAAAGGGGAACCATCTGATCACCACCTGCATCGAGCATGCGTCCGTCTATAATACCATGAGCTTCCTGGAGGAGCAGGGCTTCCGGATCACCTATCTTCCGGTGGATCAGGATGGGATCGTATCCCTGGATGCCCTGCGGGAGGCCATCTGCGACGACACGATCCTGGTCTCCATCATGTATGTGAACAACGAGATGGGAGCCGTGGAGCCGGTGGCAGAGATCGGGAAGCTCATAAAGAGCATCCGTCCGGACATTTATTTCCATGTGGACGCCATCCAGGCCTACGGGAAATACGTGATCCGTCCCAAAAAAGAGGGCATCGATCTCATGTCCGTCAGCGGCCATAAGATCCACGGACCCAAGGGAGTGGGCTTTTTATATGTGGACGAGAAGATCCGGATCAAGCCCATCATTTTCGGCGGCGGCCAGCAGAAGGGAATGCGCTCGGGGACAGAAAACGTTCCGGGCTGCGCCGGCCTGGGCATGGCTGTCAAGGAGATCTATAAGGACCATGACGAAAGAGTGGAGCGTCTGTACGCCTTAAAGAACCGTCTGGTCCAGGGCCTTTCCAGCCTGGAGGGCGTTACGGTCCACGGACGAACTGGGAGGGATTCGGCACCCCAGATCGTCAGCGTCGGCTTTGAGGGCGTAAGGGCAGAGGTGCTTTTACATGCCCTGGAGGACCGGGGAATTTACGTTTCTTCCGGCTCTGCCTGCTCCTCCAACCATCCGGGGGTCTCCGGAACCCTAAGGGGGATCGGCGTCAGGGAATCCCTGCTGGATTCCACCCTGCGTTTTTCCTTTGGCGTGTTCAATACGGAGGACGAGGTGGATTACTGCCTGGAGGTCCTGCGGGAGCTTCTTCCAGTGCTCCGCAGATACCGGAGGGCTTAAGCGTCAGAAGAACAGAAAATCAGATTTACAGAACAGAAGGAGAACTATGAATTACAGATCCTTTCTTATTAAATATGCAGAGATCGGCGTTAAGGGAAAGAACCGTTATCTTTTTGAGGACGCCCTGGTAAAGCAGATCCACCACCGGCTGAAACGGCTGGAGGGCGGCTTTACAGTAACAAAGGAGGCTGGGCGCATTTACGCCGAGGCCAGTGAAGCTTTTGATTTTGACGAGGTGGTAAACGCCCTGCAGCACGTGTTCGGCATCGTGGGCATCTGTCCCATGCTGCAGATCGAGGACAACGGCTATGAAGATCTGAAGGCCCAGGTGGTGCGGTACATCGGCGAGGCCTATGAAAACAAAAACTTTACCTTTAAGGTGGTGGCCCGCCGGGGCAACAAGCAGTATCCGGTGGTGTCTGACCAGATCAACAGGGACCTGGGCGAGGTGATCTTAAACGCGTATCCGGAGACCCGGGTGGACGTGCATAACCCGGACGTTCTCCTGCGGGTGGAGGTGCGCCATAAGATCAATATCTTTTCCGAGACCATCCCTGGTCCCGGGGGAATGCCCATCGGAACGGCCGGGAGGGCCATGCTCCTGCTTTCCGGCGGCATCGACAGCCCGGTGGCAGGGTACATGGTGGCCAAGCGCGGCGTGACCCTGGAGGCGACCTATTTCCATGCGCCGCCCTATACCAGCGAGCGGGCCAAGCAGAAGGTGGTGGACCTGGCGAAGCTGGTGGCAAAGTACACGGGCCCCATTAAGCTGAATGTGGTGAATTTCACCGATATCCAGCTTTATATCTATGACCAGTGCCCCCACGATGAGCTGACCATCATCATGCGCCGCTATATGATGCGGATCGCGGAAGCCATTGCAAAAGAGTCCGACTGTCTGGCATTGATCACCGGCGAGAGCATCGGCCAGGTGGCTTCCCAGACGTTACAGTCCTTAGGCGTGACCAACGCCGTCTGCGAACTTCCGGTGATGCGGCCGCTGATCGCCTTTGACAAGCAGGATATCGTGGATATTTCCTTAAAGATCGACACCTATGAGACCTCTGTCCTCCCCTATGAGGACTGCTGCACGATTTTCGTGGCCAAGCATCCGGTGACAAAGCCGAATCTTAAGAGAATCGAGATGTCAGAGACAAAGCTTTCTGAAAAGATTGATGAGATGGTGAAGACTGCCATTGAAACCAGGGAAGTTATCCGCTGTATTTAAAACAGAAATGCTCCTGGAGAACGGGGCTTTCTGTCATAGTAAAGAAAAACTGCCCGGAGCGGACCGCTTTCGGGCAGACTTTAAAGGGCTTATGATTCCACAATATACGGGGCCAGTACAGCAAGGATTTCCTCAGTGTCTCCCTCGGCGTGGATATTTAAGTCGATGGGACGGGAAAGATCCAGGCTGAAGATGCCCATGATGGATTTGGCATCGATCACATAGCGGCCGGAAATCAGATCGAAATCAGTATCAAACTTCGTCAGGTCGTTTACAAAAGACTTAACTTTATCAATGGAGTTCAAAGAAATTTTAACGGTTTTCATGTTAAAGTCCTCCCAGTTCATTATATAGATAAATTACGTTCTTATATTCATACTAAATGGACATCTCATAAAAGTCAAGAGCTAGATTGCATGAAAATCGGGAATGAATGATTGAATTTAGACAGGAGAGAAGAAAATGAGAAAAGCTGCACTCCATAACTTGGGCTGCAAGGTCAATTCTTATGAGACAGAGGCCATGCAGCAGCTTTTAGAGGCTGCCGGGTACCAGATCGTGGACTTTGAGGAAAAGGCCGACGTTTATATTATCAACACCTGCTCCGTCACCAATGTGGCGGATAAAAAATCCCGTCAGATGCTCCATCGGGCCAAGGCGAAAAATCCGGAGGCTCTTGTGGTAGCTGCGGGCTGCTATGCCCAGGCGGCTGGAGAAAAGCTTCTGGAGGATACGGCCATCGATCTGGTCATCGGAAATAATAAGAAGGCGGAGTTGGTGCAGCTTCTGGAGGAGCGGCTGGCCGGACAGGAGCCCCAGGACGCGGTCATTGATATTTCCGCAACCCAGGAATATGAAGCGCTCCGCATTGAACGCCAGGCAGACCATACTAGGGCCTTTATCAAGGTGCAGGACGGATGCAACCAGTTCTGCAGCTATTGCATCATTCCCTACACCCGGGGGCGGGTCAGAAGCCGCCGGCCGGAGGACGTGGAGAAGGAGGTCAGGGACCTGGCAGAAAAGGGATACCAGGAGATCGTCTTAACAGGCATTCACTTGAGCTCCTATGGTACAGATTTTAAGGAGGAGCACCAGGACCTTTTGGAATTGACAAAGCAGCTCCACCAGATCTCCGGCGTGAAGCGGATCCGGTTCGGTTCCCTGGAGCCCAGGCTGATCACCGAAGAATTTGCACGGGAGCTCTCTGCCATGGAAAAGATCTGCCCCCACTTCCATTTATCCCTGCAGAGTGGCTGTGACGCTACCTTAAAGCGCATGAACCGCCACTATACCTGTGAGGACTATTTATACAGGTGCGGGATCTTAAGAAAATATTTCGAGGATCCGGCCATTACCACTGACGTGATCGTGGGCTTTCCGGGAGAGACGGATGAGGAATTTGCAGAGACAAAAAAATTCCTGGAAAAGGTCCATTTTTACGAGATGCATGTATTCAAATATTCGAGGCGGGCGGGGACCCGGGCGGACCGGATGCCTGACCAGGTGCCGGAGCCGGTAAAGACGAAGCGGAGCGCAGAGCTTCTGGCCTTGGAGAAGGAGATGTCAAAGGCGTACCGGGCCTCCTTCCTGGGAAGAGAGACGGAGGTCCTTTTGGAGGAGCCTGTGGAGATAGGCGGAGTCCGGTACATGGTGGGTCATACAAAGGAATATGTAAAGGCCGCTGTGCCGGAAGCTGGCGGAAAAAACTGCTTTGTCCGGGGAGTGTTAAAAGAATTCCTGACAGATGAAATCATTTATCTTGCAGAAAATCCGGATTTGGGGTAAAATAAGGAATAGCAACTAAAGGACGTGAGGACATTTATGGGCGATATCAGCAACACACAGTATTTCAGGGCAGTACAGGAAGAAAAGAAGATGGAGGTCAGCCAGGTCCTTCGGGAGGTTTACGAGGCTCTGACTGAAAAGGGATATAACCCCATCAACCAGATCGTAGGCTATATCATGTCTGGAGATCCGACGTATATCACCAGTCATAAAAGCGCCAGAAGCCTGATCATGAAGGTGGAGCGGGACGAGATCTTAGAGGAATTGATGGAAAATTACATCAATACGAGACTGAAATAGACAAAATGGCGGAAGCCAGAAAAGAACCATAGGGGGAAAGCGGCAGAACAGTTGGGGGATATGAGGCCAGCTGATTTTGTCGTGGAGAAAATGAGGATACTTGGACTTGATTTCGGATCCAGGACCGTGGGGGTGGCCGTAAGCGATGAGCTGCTTTTAACGGCCCAGGGACTGGAGACCATCGAACGGAAAGATGAGAATAAGCTGAGAAAGACCTGCGCCAGGATCGAAGAGATCATAAAGGAATACGGCGTGGAGGAGATCGTGCTGGGACTCCCGAAAAATATGAACAATACCGATGGAGACCGGGTGGAGAAAACGAAGGAATTTAAAGAGATGCTGGAGCGCCGGACCGGGCTTCTGGTGACGCTCTGGGATGAGCGCCTCACAACAGTTGCTGCAGAAAAGGTCCTGATGGAATCCGGAGTGCGGAGGGAGAACAGGAAAGCCGTCATCGACAAGGTGGCTGCCTGCCTGATCCTCCAGGGGTATCTGGATCACCATGGCCGGACCGTTACGAAATAGGAGAGAAAAAATGGAAGAAAGAAAGATCACGCTGGTGGACGACGAGCAGACCCTGGAATTTTACGTGCTGGAAGAGACAAAATTAAACGGATCAGATTATCTGCTGGTGACGGACGCCGAGGATGAGGAGGAAGAGGCCGACTGCTATATCTTAAAGGATATGTCCAGGGAGGGAGAGGCCGACGCTCTTTATGAATTTGTGGAGGATGAAGCGGAGTTAGAGGGCCTTATGAAGATCTTTGAGGAGCTTCTGGACGACGTGGACATTGAGACAAAGGAATAGGAAGTTATTTCATGAACGAAGAAAAGGTAAAGGATCTTTTGCGGGAAAAGGGGCTTAAGGTTACCAGCCAGCGGCTCATGGTCTTAAATATCCTGAGCACCCACGGGGATGAGCACCTGACAGTGGAGGAGATCTATGACCTGGCAAAAGAGGAAAGCCCGGAGATCGGGCTTGCAACCATATACAGGACCGTACAGGTCCTTCTGGAACTGCATGTGATCGAAAAGGTCACCTTTGACGACGGTTTCGCCCGGTATGAGCTGAACGGAGAAGAGACGGGATCGGGCCACCGCCATCACCATGCCATCTGTACCCAGTGCGGGAAGGTGTATTCCCTGGAGACGGATCTTCTGGACACTTTGGAAAAGCAGGTGTTCAAGAGTCTGGGCTTTGAGGTTACGGACCATGAGGTAAAGCTGTATGGCCTTTGCAGCGCGTGCAGAAGAAAAGCGCAGAACGCAATGGAGGTTAAAACTTGAAGAACGCAAACAAAGACAATAAGAACTGCAAAGTAAAGATCATCCCCCTGGGAGGTCTGGAGCAGATCGGAATGAACATGACTGCCATCGAATATGAGGACAGCATCATCGTCATGGACTGCGGCCTGGCTTTCCCCAGCGATGATATGCTGGGCATTGACCTGGTGATCCCGGACGTGACGTATCTGACGGACAATATTGACAAAGTAAAGGGCTTTGTGATCACCCATGGACACGAGGACCATATCGGAGCCATCCCCTATGTGCTCAAAATGGTCAACGCTCCGGTCTACGGGACAAAACTGACCATCGGGCTCATTGACCATAAATTAAAAGAACACAATATGCTGAAAAACGTGAAGCGCAAGGTGGTAAAGCATGGCCAGTCCGTGAACCTGGGCTGCTTCCGTGTGGAATTCATCAAGATGAACCACAGCATCGAGGACGCCGCAGCCCTGGCAGTATTTACGCCGGCAGGCATCCTTTTAAATACCGGAGACTTTAAGATCGACTATACACCTGTATTTGGAGACGTGACGGATCTCCAGCGTCTGGCGGAGCTGGGGAAAAAGGGTGTTTTAGCCCTTATGTGCGACTCCACCAACGCCATCAGGAAGGGCTTCACCATGTCCGAGCGGACCGTGGGAAAGACCTTTGACGCGATCTTTGCAGAGCACACCCAGAACCGGATCATCGTGGCGACCTTTGCCTCCAACGTGGACCGGGTGCAGCAGGTCATCAACTCAGCCTGCAAGTACGGAAGAAAGGTGGTCATCGAGGGCCGCAGCATGGTGAACGTCATCGGGACGGCCCAGGAGCTGGGATACATCAATATCCCCGACGGCACGCTCATCGATATCGAGCAGTTAAAGAATTATAAGGAAGAGGACACGGTGCTCATCACCACAGGAAGCCAGGGAGAGTCCATGGCGGCCTTATCCAGAATGGCCTCCTCCCTGCACCGGAAGGTGTCCATCACACCGAGAGACGTGGTGATCTTAAGCTCCACGCCCATTCCGGGAAATGAAAAGGCAGTGGCAAGGGTCATCAACGAGCTTTCCATGAAGGGAGCAAAGGTGATCTCCCAGGATACCCATGTATCGGGCCATGCCTGCCAGGAGGAGATCAAGCTGATCTATTCCCTGGTGCATCCCAAATATGCCATCCCCATCCACGGTGAATTCCGTCACAGGATGGCCCAGAAGGAGCTGGCGGAATCCCTGGGGATCCCCAAGGAAAACATCATGATGCTCCATACAGGCGATGTGCTGGAGATCGGCGAGGAGAGCGCCCAGGTCATCGACCACGTCCAGTCCGGCGGCGTCTTAGTGGACGGCCTTGGAGTGGGCGATGTGGGAAACATCGTTTTAAGAGACCGCCAGAACCTGGCCCAGAACGGGATCATCATCGTGGTGCTGACTCTGGAGAAATACTCCAACCAGCTGCTTTCGGGACCAGATATCGTGTCCAGGGGCTTTGTCTATGTGCGTGAGTCTGAGGATCTGATGGAGGAGGCCCAGGCCATTGTGGACCATGCGGTGGCCGACTGTCTGGAGCGCCACGTTTCCGACTGGGGCAAGATCAAGAACATCATCCGCGACAGCTTAAGCGATTTCTTATGGAAGCGGATCAAGAGAAACCCGATGATCCTTCCGATCATCATGGAAGTATAGCAGAGACTGCCCGAAAGAAAGGGACAAAGGAGCCGTATGAGCAAACTGACAAAGGAAATCAATAAGATCAGCCTGGCTGTCATCGGCATTTCCGGCCGCCTTGTGTTTTACGCCCTGGTGCTGGTGCTTCTGGTGCTGGGGGTCAGAAAAACGTATGAATTCGGCCACGACATTTTTTACGCCCCGGGAATGGAAGCGCTCCCGGGGACGGAAAAGACTGTGACCCTGGACGGTACGGAGTCAGTGGCGGACGTGGGAAAGCTCCTGGAGGATGCCGGTCTGATCCGGGATCACGTGGCCTTTACCATCCAGGCTAAATGCTATGATTATGAGGTGAAAAAGGGAAGCTTTTCCCTGAACACATCCCAGAGCTCCAAGGAGATCATCAATACATTAGACGAGGAGACGAAAAAGGAGCAATGATCACCGATAACAGGATCAGCGATTATATCAATTCCCTGGATTCCGGAGACGGGGAGCTGTGTGATGGGATCGCCAGGGAGGCGGTCCGGTCCGGCGTGCCCATCGTCCGGCGGGAGACAGCGGCTCTTATAAAGACCATGGTAGCCTTAAAGAGGCCGGAGCGGATTCTGGAGGTGGGAACGGCTGTGGGCTATTCGGCCCTTCTGATGGCCGGGGCCATGCCGGAAAACGCCCATATCACCACCATAGAAAAATATGAAAAGCGCATCCCCATTGCCCGGGAAAATTTTAAAAAGGCGGGGATGGAGGAAAAGATCACGCTGCTGGAGGGGGACGCGGGAGAGATCCTGGGATCCCTTTCCGGCTCCTTTGATTTTATCTTCATGGATGCGGCCAAGGGCCAGTACGTCCACTGGCTGCCGGACGCCTTAAGGCTTCTGGCCCCCGGCGGACTTTTAATGTCCGACAATGTGCTCCAGGATGGGACCATTGTGGAGTCCAGGTACGCGGTGGAGCGCCGGGACCGGACCATCCATGTCCGGATGCGGGAATACCTTTATACTTTAAAACATATGAAAAATCTGGAGACCGCCATCCTCCCCATCGGGGACGGGGTGGCCTTAAGCGTCCGGAAAGAAAGGGAAGACTCATGAGAAAGACTGAGCTTTTGATCCCGGCGGGAAGCCTGGATGTATTAAAGACTGCTGTGATCTATGGAGCCGACGCCGTTTATCTTGGAGGCGAGGCCTTTGGACTCCGGGCGAAGGCTAAAAATTTTACAAATGAAGAGATCCGGGAAGGGATCGCCTTTGCCCATGAGCGGGGCGTGAAGGTGTACATCACAGCCAATATCTTCGCCCATAACGACGATCTTCCGGGAGTGGAGGAATATTTTAAAGAGCTGGGGGAGATCGGCCCGGACGCTCTGATCATTTCCGATCCAGGCGTGTTTATGACTGCAAAGCGGATCCTGCCGGAGATGGAGATCCATATCAGTACCCAGGCCAATAATACCAACTACGGGACCTACCAGTTCTGGTATGGGCTGGGAGCGAAGCGTGTGGTATCGGCCAGGGAGCTTTCCCTAAAGGAGATCCGGGAGATCCGGGACCATATCCCCGAGGATATGGAGATCGAGAGCTTTATTCACGGGGCCATGTGCATCTCCTATTCTGGAAGGTGCCTTTTAAGCAACTATTTTACAGGCCGGGACGCCAACCAGGGAGCCTGTACCCATCCCTGCCGGTGGAAGTATTCGGTGGTGGAGGAGACCCGGCCCGGCGAATACATGCCGGTCTATGAAAACGACAGGGGAACCTTTATTTTTAACTCCAAGGATCTCTGTATGATCGAGCATGTTCCGGAGATGATCGAAGCCGGTATCGACAGCTTTAAGATCGAAGGGCGCATGAAAACGGCCCTGTATGTGGCCACCGTGGCCAGGACGTACCGGAAGGCCATCGACGATTATCTGGAAAGCCCGGAGAAATACCGGGAAAACCTGGAGTGGTACCGGAAGGAGATCGGAAAATGCACCTACCGGGAATTTACCACTGGCTTTTATTTTGGAAAGCCTGGAAGCGACACCCAGATCTATGACAGCAGCACCTATGTGAAAAACTATACCTATCTGGGGACCGTGGAGGAAAAGGATAGCCGCGGCTTTGGGCGGATCGAGCAGAAGAACAAGTTTTCCGTGGGAGAGACCATTGAGATCATGAAGCCCGACGGCCGGAACGTGGAGGTGACGGTGAAGGGGATCTTCCGGGAAGACGGGGAAAGCCAGGAAAGCGCTCCTCATCCGCAGCAGGTGCTCTTCATCGACCTGGACGGCCAGGCAGAGCCGTATGATATCTTAAGAAAAAGAGAAGACTAAGGGGAAAGGAGCGGGGCCATGGAATTTCTGTTTTGGTTTTTTGGCGTATTTTGCCTGGCATATTACGGGGTGATCGTCTGCTATTCCGGGCCGTCCACCTCCTTCGCACCGATCTGGCTGGTGCTGTCCGCCTGTCTTTTTATCATTGCGACAGTGGTACATTTTTACGACAGGTTCCGGGACCGGATCTCGCTGCGCCTGGAGGTTTCGGCGGTGACGGCCCTGGCTGCCATTTTTGTGGTCTTTGTGTGTGTGGAGATCGCCATGGGGGTCAACTTCTTTTCCCTGGATAAACAGAGCGCCGATTACGTCATCGTCCTGGGCGCACAGGTGCGGGGAAAGGCTCTGAGCAGAACCTTGGAGTACCGTCTGGAAAAAGCCCTGGAATACGCCAGGGTCCATCCAAACACTGTTCTGGTGCTGTCCGGCGGTCAGGGGGCAGGCGAGGATATGACAGAGGCGGAGGCCATGTACGAATATCTCAAGGCCCACGGCATCCCCGAATCCCAGATGCTTCTGGAGGAGCAGTCTGCCAGCACCTACGAAAATCTGGTATACAGCAAGCTCCTGATCCAGGAACGGGAAGCAAAAAGACGCCAGACTATCCGGGACGTGATGGCGGCGTCGGGCTATCTGTCCCCTCCCGACGAGGAGGTATCCATCCGTGTGGGGATCATCACCAGCAACTTCCACGTACTCCGGGCCAAGGCCATCGCCAAAAAGACCGGCATCCCCGGCATCACCGGCATCGCCGCCAAATCCGACCCGGTGCTGTTTTTACACTTCTCCGTCCGGGAATGCTTCGCGATCCTAAAAGATAAATTTGTGGGAAATATGTAGATACAAGGGGATCAAGGCCGGAAAGCCCCGGCGCAGGCTTGTCTGCAGAGGGGATTCCGGCCTTGAGACCCGCCCAGAACATGAATAAGGAGCCATTTTTCGGAGAAAAATGAGCGGATTATGAATGTTCTGGAAGGGCTGTGGAGCGCGCACGTGCGCAGCAGCCCTGTATCGTCATCGCCGGGCCAGTCTCCCCTGGAAAGCCCCGGCGCAGGCTTGTCTGCAGAGGGGATTCCGGCCTTGAGACCCGCC
>Kit_p2__coassemble_295_pt1 | contig 121732 bp, 114 predicted proteins | sample Kit_p2__metabat2_high_PE_005 | metagenome-assembled genome bin Kit_p2 | reverse complement strand
CGTTTATGAGACGGCGGAGGAATCCGTAACAGCGGCGGCCGAGATCGTCGTGTCCCGGCTCATGTATCCCCATGGCCTTTGGGCAGAGGCACGGAGCGCCTACGGGGACTTTCTAAAGGAGCACCGGATGGAGGTCTTTCTGGACAGCCTGGGGAAAATGGAAGTCTTTAAGTGGCTAATGGCCTATGGGCCCGACGGAGAGACGGGATCTCTGGCAGACGGACTGACCCGGGAGGAGACGGAGATCCTGCTCCTGGAGGCCTCCCGGAGGAAAATGGGAGAGATTTCCGGAATGCTTATGGAGTTTAAACATCATAAATTTCCAGAAAAAAAGAAGAAATTTGAATTTTAATTCAGCAGAAAGGGGAGAATGCAGTGGAGCCATATGAACAGAAGACGCCGGGGGAACGGGGAAACGGCATCATGCGGACGGAGGCCGGAGCCCCCTCGCCCATCTGGCTGGAGCAGGCGGCGGCAGAGGAGCTGGCAGGAGTCTGCACGGAGATCCTTGGAAACGCCAGGAACGAGCTGTATCTTTCCATGCGCTTTCTGGACGTGGCCTTAAGCTCTCTGTACTTTGCCCCGGATCCGGCGGTCCGGGGACTGGGGACTGACGGCACCACCCTGTTTTTCCAGATGGAGTCCCTGGCGGCCATGTATAAAAAGAACAGGATCCTGGTGAACCGGACCTACCTCCACGGAGTGCTCCACTGTCTGTTCTGCCATCTGTGGAACCGGAAAAAGCGGGACAGGGAGTATTGGGACCTGGCCTGTGACATTGCGGCAGAGTCGGTGATCGACAGCCTTCTGCGGCCCTGTGTCCGTATTTCTCCTTCTGCTGCCAAACGGGAGTTCTATATGCGGCTGGAGAGCCGGTGCCGGGTTCTCAATGCGGAGAGCGTGTACCGGACGCTCCGGGACATGGACCTTTCCGGGCGGGAGCTCCAGCGGCTGGCGGCGGAATTTTATGCCGACGACCACCGGTTCTGGGAGCAGGAGCAGAAGCCGCCGCATCCCAATATGGCCAGAAACCGGAAAGAGGACTGGGATCAGAAGCGGGAAAAGATGCAGGTGGAGATGGAGGCGTTTTCCGAGGAAATGTCGGAGGATGAAAAGGACCTGCACAGCCAGCTTGCGGTGGAAAACCGGGAGCGGTACGATTATAGGAAATTCCTGCGGAAGTTTTCGGTCCTTAAGGAGACCGTCCAGGTGGATCCGGATTCCTTTGACTATGTATTTTATCATTACGGCATGGAGCTTTACGGCAACATGCCCCTGATCGAGCCTCTGGAGACGAAGGAGCTTAGGAGGGTGGAGGATTTCGTCATCGTCATCGACACCTCCATGTCCTGCTCCGGGGAGCTGGTGCAGCAGTTCTTAGAGGAAACGTATTCGGTGCTGACCCAGTCGGAGACGTATTTTAAAAAAGTGAACATCCACATCATCCAGTGCGATGACCAGGTGCGGGAGGACGTGACCATCGCCAGCGCAGAGGCGCTGAAGGCGTATATGGAGCAGATCACCCTGAACGGCTGCGGCGGGACCGATTTCCGGCCGGCTTTCCAATACGTGGATAAGCTGGTGAGAAAACAGCAGTTTTCCAGGCTTAAGGGGCTTTTGTATTTCACCGACGGGCGGGGGATATACCCGGTGAGACGGCCGGTCTATGATACGGCTTTCGTGTTCATGGAGCAGGATTTCCTGGACGTGGACGTGCCTCCCTGGGCCATCAAGATCATCCTGTCCCCGGAGGACCTGGGCAGGGATGTGGAGGAGGAAGGATAGAGCATGAACATCAAACGGGCGAAGGAAGAAATAAAAAATACCATCCGGGCATACCTGGCAAGAAACAGCTATGGTGAGTATGAGATCCCGGTCATGGGCCAGAGGCCAGTGCTTTTAATGGGCCCTCCGGGGATCGGAAAGACCCAGATCATGGAGCAGGTGGCCAGGGAATGCGGCATCGGCCTGGTGGCGTATACCATTACCCATCACACGAGGCAGAGCGCCATCGGGCTTCCGTTTATATCAGAGCAGACCTATGGGGAAAAGGCGGTCTCAGTGACCCAGTACACCATGAGCGAGATCGTGGCAGCCATTTACAATAAGATGGAGGAGACCGGGCTTAAAGAGGGGATCCTGTTCATCGACGAGATCAACTGCGTGTCGGAGACCCTGGCTCCGGCCATGCTGCAGTTTTTACAGTATAAGACCTTTGGAAACCATAAGATCCCAGACGGCTGGATTATTGCGGCGGCGGGAAACCCGCCGGAATTCAATAAATCCGTCCGGGAGTTTGACATTGCGACCCTGGACCGGGTGAAGCGCATTGACGTGGAGCCGGATTTTTCCGTGTGGAAGGAGTATGCGGTGCGGATGGAGGTCCATCCGGCCATCCTGTCCTACCTTACGGCCAGGCCCCAGAATTTCTGCCAGGTGGAGACCACAGTGGACGGGCCGGTTTTTGCGACGCCCAGAGGCTGGGAGGATCTGTCCAGATTTCTGACGGTTTACGAAAAGCTGGGGCTTTCCTGCGACCGGGAGGTAGTGGCCCAGTACATCCCCCATGGGCGGATCGCCAGGGATTTTGCCAGCTATCTGGAGCTTTATTATAAATACCAGGCCCATTACCAGATCGACGAGGCTCTTTCTGGCCGCAGGAGCGAGGCCCTTCTGGAGCAGGCGGCCAGGGCTCCCTTTGATGAGAAGCTTTCTGTCATCAGCCTGGTGCTGGCAAAGCTCAATGTGGAGTTCCGGAAGACCGGGAAAATGGAGGACGGCCTGGAGCTGCTGTTTGAGAAGCTGAAGGCGTTCAAGGAACAGCTGGCAGAGGCCGGGGACGGGACTCCTGTGCAGAGGCTCACAGCCTTTACCAGAGAGGTCCGGGAGGAATATGAAGGGAAGAAACAGGCGGGTCTTCTCACAAGGGCCCAGATCCACCGGTATGAGGACATCTGCGGGACCCTGGACCAGTATCTTCTGGCGGCAGGAGAGGCGGAAGCCCAGGATGGAGAGACATTGTTCGGGATGCTGGCGGCCAGGTTCGGAGAAGGACGGGAGCAGTACGAGGACCAGTGCAGGGCCGTCCTTCAGATGGTGGAGTACGCCTTCGATCTTATGGAGGGCGCCTTTGGGGACAGCCAGGAAATGGTCATTTTCATCACAGAGCTGAACACCAGCTATGATGCGGTCCGGTTCCTGGAGGAGAATCCGTGTGAACGGTATTACCAGTATAACAGGAAGCTGCTTTTCGAGGACCGGGAGGCGGATATTAAAAGAAAGCTGGAACGGCTTTTATAAAGAACTGAAAAACCAAAAGAAAATGGAGGAGAAAAATATGCAGTATGAAGGAACCTTATACAGACCCCCCAGCGAGGCCAGAAGCCTCATCATCCAGGTCACCATCGGGTGTGCCCATAACCGGTGTACCTTCTGCAACATGTATCGGGAGAAGAAGTTCCGGGTACGGGAAAAAGAGGAGATCATGCGGGATCTGGACGAGTGCCGGGCGTACTACGGGCCTATGGTGCGACGGGTGTTCTTCGCCGACGGCGATGCCCTGGTGGTGAAGACGGAGCTGCTTTTAGAGCTTCTGGACTACGTCCATAAAAATTTCCCGGCGGTGGAGCGGATCGCCGCCTACGGAACGGCCAAGGATGTATTAAAAAAATCGGAGGAGGATCTGAAGGCCCTGGCGGCGGCGGGACTGGAGCTGATCTATCTGGGAGCCGAATCCGGCGACGACCGGGTGCTGGAGCATATCAAAAAGGATGTGAAGGCGGCGGATATCATTGCCGCAGGACAGAAATTAAAGCGGTGCGGCTTACAGACGTCGGTGACGCTGATCTCCGGCCTGGGCGGCCGGAAGGGGATCCGGGACCATGCTATCAAGTCTGCGGAGCTGATCACAGGAATGAACCCGGAATACGCCTCCTTCTTAACGCTCCGTCTTTATGAGGGAACAGAGATGAACGAGGAGGTAAAGCGCGGCGACATGGAGCTGATCACGCCCGACGAGATCGTGGAGGAAATGGAGCTGTTCTTAAAGAATGTGGATTCTCCGGGAACCGTATTCCGTACCAACCACGCCTCCAACTATGTGGTGCTGGCGGGAAATCTGAACGAGGATATCCCGCGGATGTTAGGAGAGCTGGAGGAGGCAAAGGAAGAGCAGAGATACCGTCTGGAGGAGTGGCGGAGACATATCTAAAAGACAGGGGAGCTGCTGGAAAATGCTATGCCCCAGATTGCGGCATTGATGATATTCTGGAATTTATATCAGACAAAAAGGGGGGAATAAATGCGGAGGGGCAGAGCAGCATAGACGTTTCTAGTGTGTGCATCAAGGTTACGAACAATGATAAGCTGATACAAGTGGATATGGATAGAATTGTGGAAAGCGAGGTGTGATTATGGCAAATGAGGTGACAATTTATCAATCAGTTATTGATGATGTAAAAGGTATCATTTCCTCTGGCATGGAGAGTGCATACAATGCCGCGAGCAGGGCAATGGTATTGACCTATTGGAATGTGGGCAGACGCATTGTGGAACAGGAGCAGAATGGCAATCATCGAGCCGAATATGGTACAGCTATGATGGACGCACTGGCGGCAGAATTGACCAAAGAATACGGCAAGAGCTATTCAAAAAGGAATCTCCAGTATTTTCGCAAATTTTATCAATGCTTTCCAGATATTGAGATTGTGAACTCATGCGTTCACAATCTGACATGGACACATTTTCGCAGTCTTTTACGAGTGCCGGACGAGGATGCCAGAGTTTGGTATATGAGAGAAGCCGCCAATGAAAACTGGAATGTGAGGATGCTTGACCGTAATATCAGCACACAGTATTATTACCGCCTTTTGCAGTCTCCGAAAAAGGAAGCCGTTATTGCTGAAATGAAGCGGAAAACTGCTCAGTTTCCCAAAACACAGTTTGAGCTTGTGAAAAGTCCTGTTGTTGCGGAATTTCTTGGCTTTAAGAATGAGGACAGCTATTTGGAAAGCGATTTGGAATCCGCAATACTGTCCCATATCTGTGATTTTCTTATGGAAATGGGCAGAGGATTTGCTTTTGTTGCGAGACAACAGCATATCGTTACAGAAACAGAAGATTATTTTATCGACCTTGTTTTCTATAATATCGAATTGAAATGTTATGTGCTGGTTGATCTGAGGATGGGGAAAATCACCCATCAGGATGTGGGACAAATTGATATGTATGTCCGTATGTATGACGATCTGAAACGCACGGTTGGAGATAATCCGACCATTGGCATCCTGCTATGTTCAGAAACAGACGAAGATATTGCACGCTATTCTGTACTGCATGACAATGACAGATTGTTTATGTCGAAATATCTGACTTATTTGCCTACAAAGGAACAGTTGAAACGGGAAATTGAACGGCAGAAAGAGATCTTCTACATGCAGCATCCGATTCAAATAGAGGAGGGAAACAGGAGTTAGCATTATGAACGGAAAGGCGGCATGACCTGAATCATGCCGCTTCCAGGAAAAAGTTATCAAGTTATCTTGCTGGACTGGTCCGGAGACAGCCCTTTTGCAGCAGCCCCAAGCTGTTACAGACTTAAAACGGCGGTCTGGGCCGGCGTGTCTTTTTCAAGGACCATGGAAGCAGAGGCGTATGTGACCACATCCCGGCACAGCTTCGTATAATCCTCCAGACGGCCGATGACGTCATAGCCGAAGGTATCGGAGCGGTAGTGCATGGGGATCACGACCCTGGGCTTTACCGCCTCCACCAGGGCCCTGGCCTGGGACGCATCGATGGTATAATATCCGCCTACGGGGATCATAATGGCGTCCAGATCCTTTAAAAGCTCCATCTGGCCGGGCTCCAGAGTACACCCCAGGTCGCCCAGATGGGCGATCCGGAGACCGTCTGCCTCCAGGATATGGATCCGGTTTTCTCCGCGGAGGGAGCCGTTCTGATCGTCGTGGAAGGTATGGATCACCGTGACTGTAAAGGGAGAGCCCTGTTTTCCGGCGGAAAGGTCCACCGCGTCCGTATGGCCGTGGTCACTGTGGCCATGGCTGCACAGCACCTGGCCGGCGGAAAGAGAAAGGGGAGGAAGTCCCGGGACGGAATCCGGGGCGTAGGGATCAAGGACAATGGAATAGCTGTCTGCTGAGACGGAAAAACAGGAATGTCCGTGCCATGTGATGGTAATGCTCATAAGATCGCTCCTTTCAGATTGGATAGCTTGATTTTACCACACCATGGGCAGAGAGGAAAGAAAAAGAGAGATGAAACGAAATCATAAAGGCCTGCTGCTTGCCGCCGCCCTGTTCTTTGCCGCAATGGCCGCTGTTTCCGGGTATCAGCTTTATAAGATCTCAAAAGAGTATAAGGCCGGGGACGAGGATCTGCGGCAGATGTATGCGGCCATGGAAAGTGCCGGGGAGCGTGCAAAGGAGAAAACGCCGGAAATGTCCGTGGGAGACGGACAGGACGAAAATCGGGAAGCAGGAGAGACGGCAGAGGCCTGGGAAGACAAAGAGGCGTCGGACGTCCGGAAGGAAGAAGAGGAAGCCAGGCTTTTGCAGTACCGGGAGCTTAAAAAGGCCAACAGCGACGTGGCGGGCTGGATCCGTGTGGACGGGACCGTCATCGACTATCCGGTGATGCAGACCCCGGAGACCCCGGATTTTTACCTGAAACGGGGGTTCGATAAAAAATATTCCGCTTATGGGATGATCTATATGGACGAGGACTGCGATCTGGATGCGGGATGCCCGAACTTTGTGCTCTACGGCCATCACATGAAAAACGGCTCCATGTTCGCGGCCCTGGAAAAATATACGTCAGAGGAATTTTACAGGGAGCACTCGGAGATCTTCTTTGATACCCTGGAGGAGACCGGCAGGTATCAGGTGGCGGCGGTGTTTAAGATGCCAGGGGCCCAGATCACCGAAGCGTTTGCCGGAACGCTCCTGGCGGCTACGGAGGAGGACTACAACGCGTTCATCGCCTATGCAAAGGAGCACAGTCTGTATGATACGGGGGTCACGCCCCAGTGGCCGGAGCAGCTTCTCACCCTGGGGACCTGCGAATACACCTATGAGGACGGGAGGTTGTTTGTGGTGGGGAGGAAGGCCGGTCACGATGGCCCGTGAAGCTCCTCTCCAGCGTTTCTCTCATAATAAAAAATATACTGCTGCATGACTCCGGCAAAGCCGCGGTACCGGGAAAAATGTTTCTGTATCAGAGCCTCGCAGACCCTGGACTGGGGAAGATCTTTTGGGAGGCGGCTTTTGGGGGCGTACCGGTTCATGAGGATCTTCCGGATCCATGTGTCCACAGGGAAGGCGTCGATGTGGTGGAGGCCGAAAAGGCAGATGCAGTTGGCCACCTTCTCGCCAATGCCGTAAAAGCCGGTGAGATAGTCCATGGCGTCTTCATAGGACAGGGATCTAAGATAGGAAAGATCCAGCCGTCCGCTGCATGCGTCCTCGCAGGCCCGTTTGATATATTTGGCCCGGTAGCCCAGCTTCATGGCAAGCAGATCCTCCAGAGAAGCGGCAGAGAGCTGTTCCGGCGACGGGAAGGAGTAAAACGTGCCGGGAACGGGAAGGCGGCTTCCGTATGTATAGCTTAAGTCCTCCACCCGGCGGCGGATGGACGGGATGGTCTGCTGCTGGGAGATGATGAAGGTAATGATCATTTCCCACAGATCCTGGCGGAGGATGCGGACCCCCTGGCCGAAATCGGCGGCCCGCTTTAAGTAGGCGTCTTTGGGATTTATAGCTTCCCGGAAGGCATCGTAATCTGTGCCCAGGTCAAAATAGCGTTCCCAGAACGGAAGCTCCTCCGGCTCACAGAAGAAGGTCACGGTCTGGCCGTCCTGGGCGGCCTTCAGAAAGTGCGGCCCGCTGATGACGGTATATGTATTGGCTTCCTCAGCCGGGAGCATACGGAAGCACTGGCCGGAATCGGCGATCTGTTTCAGGTCAAAGCTGGTAAGGGTCTTCTGGATCATGGATCCTCCTTGGATGTGGTTTTATGATCATGGAATACTTCGGGAGCATAGGGCCTCTGCAGACAGCAGATGTCTGACCTTTTGCGTCTGGTATTATTTTACCACAGGCAGACTTCCTGGGGAAGCTTTCTTTTTATAAGATTCTATTGTATAATTATAAATATTCAGACTGAAAAATACCACTACAAAAAATTGGGAAAAGGGGTTATATTTATGCGTGAAGATGTATACAGAAAAATGGCAGAGCATGTGATCGAAGGCTTAAAAAAGAGAAATATGGAAGGGATCTACTGTGAAAATGGGGAAGAGGCGGCCAGGGCCGTGGCAGATATGATCGGGCCGGGAGACCTGGTGAGCTGGGGAGGCTCTGCTACCATCAGCGGACTGGGGATCCTGGATCTTCTCAGGGAAAAGGGAGCAAGGCTCCTGGAGTACCCGGAAGAGGAGAGGAAAGCTCCGGGAAGCCCCATATTCCAGGAGGCAGCCGGAGCCGATTATTTTCTTATGGGTACCAATGCCATCACCATAAACGGCGAGCTGGTGAACATTGACGGAGCCAGCAACCGGGTCTCCAGCCTGCTCCACGGGCCGAAGCATGTGGTCATCGTGGCCGGGATCAATAAGATCGTAAAGACTGTGGAGGACGGGATCCACCGGATTCAGACCCAGACGTGCCCGGTGATCGCAGATAAGACAGGGAGAAAGACTCCGTGCGGGGCGGCGGGCTTCTGTACAGACTGCCAGTCCCCGGACTGCATGTGCTGCAATATCGTGGTCACCAGGCGTTCCCGGTATACGGGCCGGATCTGGGTCATTTTAGTGGGAGAGACCCTGGGAATTTAGGAACCCCGGAGCTATCTTTATTTCTGTGCCTTTTTATCGGCCTTGGCCTGGAATTTTTCATTGGGTACGATAAAGCGTTCGTGGCTGCCCCCGCCGATCTTTCCTGTTTCGTCGAAGGCGGCCACGGAGAATACCAGTCTGCGGCCGTCGATCTCCGTCAGCTCGCTTTCACACCACACCTTCATGCCCAGGGGAGTGGGGGCGTCGTGGGTGACGTTCAGGAGCGTGCCCACAGTGCCGCAGCCCTCCTCCAGATAAGGAGCCACGCTTTTCCATGCGGTTTTTTCCATCAGGGCGATCATAGCCGGGGTAGCGAACACATCCAGGGTGCCGCTGCCCATGGTCTTTGCAGAATTTGCGTCTGTTACAACAATTTCTTCTTTTCCTTTTATTCCAACTGTCAGCATAATTTTCTTCCTCCATCGGTGTTTTTATTTCCAAATGCAGCAGACATGTATCTTCCTGCCTGCCGGCAGCGGACAAGAAGCATCGGGCGTCTGTCTTTCCAATTATAAAATAATTCCCCAGGAATTGCAAGAAGGGCGGAGGTCATGGTACAATAAGATACATGGCTGAACGGCTGCTGTAACCGAGACAGTATATCATCAAGCATCTGGTTTTCCCATTTTCTGCGAAGACCCGGATGCTTAATCCTCCCGGAGGGGTACTGAAATCCAGGAACTTCAGTTTCCGAGGGGGTGTTATGGGAAGACTTATAGCCGGCTCTTCCCTGAATGGAGGTTTTATGAAGATCACCTATATCCATCACAGCGCATTCCTGGCGGAAACGGAGCACGCATGCCTTCTGTTTGACTATTTTAAAGGCAGTCTGCCAAAGCTTCCGGAAGGGAAACGGCTTTATATATTTGCCAGCCACCGCCATCCCGACCATTTTTCCAAAGTGATATTTGACATTGCGGCAGAGCATGGAGATACGGTCCTCCTCCTGTCGTCAGATATCTGGAGGAAGCGGGTGCCGGAGGAGCTTAAGGGGGCTGCCGTGTTCCTAAAGCCCGATACGGTCTGGGAGGACGACGTACTGAAGGCGGAAACCTTCCGGTCCACCGATGAGGGCGTGGCATTCTGGTGTACGGTGGACGGCCACACCCTTTACCATGCGGGAGACCTGAACCACTGGTACTGGGACGGGGAGGATCCCCAGTGGAATGAAAATATGACCAGGAATTACCGGAAGGAGATCGGGAAGATGGAGGGCCGCCATGCAGACGCGGCGTTCCTGCCGCTGGATCCCAGGCTGGGAGAATATTTTTACCTGGGGATCGATGATTTTATGAAGATGGCGGATGCAGACTGGATCTTTCCCATGCATTTCTGGGGCGAGTTTGATGTGGGAGCACGGCTTAAGGCTCTGGACTGTTCCAGGGGGTACCGGGAAAGGATCGCAGAAATATCCACAGAGGGACAGGAATTTTCTATCTGAAAAAGCGGATAAAAATATAAAAGATACAGGAGGGATCGGATTTGAAGTTTAAGTTTGCCCACAACAATTTTAATGTAACGGATCTGGACAGGTCCCTGCGCTTTTATGAGGAAGCGCTGGGCCTTAAGGAGGTGCGGAGAAAGGAAGCGGAGGACGGGAGCTTTATCATCGTATATCTGGGAGACGGAGAGACTGGCCATCTTCTGGAGCTGACATGGCTCAGAGACTGGGAGAAGGACCACTACGACCTGGGAGACAATGAATTCCATCTGGCATTTACAGTGGACGATTTTGATGCGGCCCATGCAAAGCACCAGGAAATGGGCTGCATCTGCTTTGAAAACGAAAAAATGGGGATCTATTTTATCACAGATCCCGACGAATACTGGCTGGAGATCGTGCCAGTGAGAAAATAGCGGCGGCATGCCAGGAAACAGAAGGAGGAAATAAAAATGATCCTGATCAAAAACGGAAGAGTCATTGACCCGGCAAAGGGGACCGACGATGTGATGGATATCGTCATCGACGGAGGAAAGATCAAGGCCATGGGCCATTACCCGGAAAATGGAGAGTACGAAACGGTCATCGATGCCAGCGGTCTTACGGTGGGGCCGGGACTCATCGACGTCCACGTTCATTTCCGCGATCCTGGCCTTACCTATAAGGAGGATATCGGGACCGGAGCGGCAGCGGCGAAAAAGGGAGGCTTCACCACGGTGGTGACCATGGCCAATACGAAGCCTCCGGTGGACAGCGAAGAGACCGTAAGGTATGTGCTGGAGGAAGGAAAAAAGACAGGGATCCATGTGCTTCCGGCGGCCTGCGTTTCCGTGGGCATGAAGGGCCAGGAGCTGACGGATATGGACGCGTTAAAGGCAGCGGGTGCCGTGGGCTTCACCGACGACGGGATCCCGCTGATGGATCAGAAGCTGGTGCGCCAGGCCATGCTGAAGGCGAAGGAGCTGGACGTTCCCCTAAGCTTCCATGAGGAGGACCCGGCTTTCATTTCAGAAAACGGCATCCATGCGGGTGAGGCTGCGAAGGCGCTGGGGATCCAGGGATCTCCGGCCCTGGCAGAGGATGCACTGGTGGCCCGGGACTGCATGCTGGCCCTCCATACAGGTGCGTCTGTGAATATCCAGCATATCAGCTCTGTAAATTCCGTGCGCATGGTGAAGCTGGCAAAGGAATTGGGAGCAGATGTGACGGCAGAAGTGACCCCCCATCATTTCACTCTCACCGAGAGCGCTGTGCTGGAGCATGGAGCCATGGCGAAAATGAACCCGCCGCTGCGTACAGAAAAGGACAGGCTGGGAATTATCGAGGGGATCAAGGATGGCTCCATTGATATGATCGCCACAGACCATGCGCCCCACAGCGCGGAGGAAAAGGCAGTAGAGCCCGTATGGAAAGCTCCCAGCGGGATCATCGGCCTGGAGACGGCCCTGGCCCTGGCTGTGACCAATCTGGTAAAGCCCGGTCATCTGACCATGGTACAGCTCATGGAAAAAATGAGCTTAAATCCGGCGAAGTTGTACCGTTTTGACAAGGGAAGCGTTGCTGAAGGCGCTGACGCGGATCTGGTGATCTTTGATGAAAATGAGAGGTGGACGGTTACAGAGGACGACATCGCCTCTAAATCCCACAATACGCCGTTCATTGGAGCTGAACTTTACGGGCGCGTAAAATATACCATCTGCGGCGGCAGGATCGTATATGAGGACAAAAAGACACAGGATTAGGAAGGGATCTGGAACCATATGAAGAAATATGGCGTGCTGCTGTTTGACGTGGACGGAACGCTCCTGGACTTTGACCGGGCGGAGGAAATGGGCATCGAGGGCCTTCTGGAGCACTACGGCGTCCCTGTGACAGCGGAGAATAAGGAAAAGTACCATCATCTCAATAAAAGCTACTGGGAGCGCCTGGAGCGCGGAGAGATCACCCGGGACCAGGTCTTAAGCCTGCGGTTCGAGGAGTTCTTCGGGGACTTTGGGATCCGGGTGGACGGAATGGACACGGACCGGCTGTACCGGGGATACTTAAACGAGGGCGCGTTTCTCATTGACGGCGCCAGGGAGCTCCTGGAGGGCTTAAAGGGCCAGTATGAGCTTTATATCATAACCAACGGCGTTGCGGCCACCCAGTACCACCGTCTGGGCAAGTCGGGCCTGGACCGGTATTTTAAGGACATTTTTATTTCCGAGGAGGCCGGGAGCCAGAAGCCGCAGCCGGAGTATTTTGAATACTGCTTCAAGAAAATGGGCCGCCGGGATGTGGAAAACATGCTGGTGATCGGAGATTCCCTGACCTCGGATATCAAGGGCGGAAATAACGTCGGGATCGACACTCTGTGGTTCAATCCCCACAGGCAGGAAAACACAAAAGGGGTCCATGTGGAATATGAGGCGGATTCCCTGGAAAAGATCGGGAAGATGCTGGGGGCTGGAACCGGGAGCCAGTGCCTTTTATAAAAATGAACAGACCAGTCACGAAAAATAAGACCAGATGAAAGCCTGGAGCGCAGTGGGAGATACCGCTGCACTCCGGGCTTTTTGTGGCAGGGATAATTCTGGGAAAAACGATACAGATTGTGCAGGAGCCTAAAAAAGAATTTGAATGGAGTATATACTGTCTATTCTTTATCGCCGAGAGACATATCCATCAGAGCCGTAATCTGATTTCTGCGGCCATAAATCACTGCCGTAACCCACACAGAATTCTTATCTTCATCGATCAGATAATAGACAAGAAAATTCTTAAAGGGCATTTTGCGAATTCCTTTTATGCGCCACGGTTCTTCCGCTGTAAGAGGATAGCGGGATGGCATGGAATCCAGCTTTCTGATTTCGCACTGCAAAGAATCCAACCATTTTTGCGCAGTTTCCGGTACTAACAGGATTTTGGAAATATACTGCACAATTTCCTGGATCTGTTCGATTGCCTGAGTGGTCAGTTTGACTTCGTACCGCATGCTTAAATACCCTCGCGAATTTTAGTGAAGGCTTCGTCAACAGACAGTCCTTCGCCTGACTTTGCCTGATGATACCCCTTTTCCATCATTATATTAAACTGTTCATCTGTCATACTATCTCTTGCAGGCAGACTAGGAACAGTTAATGAATACGGAACGCCGCCGGTCATAATAATTTGTCTGTATAAGGTGTCGATCAAGACGGAAACAGGAAGTCCAAGCTTATCCAGAACGGCCTCCGCCTGCCGTTTAATTTCCGGCTGCACACGAGCCGTTACATTTGCACTTTTTGTTGCCATAATACACACTCTCCTTTCTGGTATGAATTATATCATATTGTATAGCGAATAGCAATACAATATAAGTTCTAAACACAAAGACCTGGATAATAATCGAAAATTATTGACTTTGGGCATATATTAAGGTATTGTGAAATTAGAAAAAAAGATAACGTTAAAGAGGGTGTCCCGCTGCCCATTGAAAAGGCGGAGCATTAAAGTTTAGTGGAGGAGAGAAATCCTTTCCATTTTTTAATTAGGGATGGAATGGCTGCAAAGCAGAACAAATGAAGTGTAATCCCCATAGCCGCAGCCCGGCTTCCATCCTGCCATGGAGCCCGGATTTTCCATCCTGCCTCCGATATTCAAATAAAATTTCCAAAAGACCTTGCAAAATCAAGCATTTCCGAATAGAATAGGAGCGTAACCATTTAAAGAGGGGACAGGGATGCCCCCTCTTTTCAGCGGACAAATTTGAGGAGATTGAAAGAAAATGATTAGTGCCAATAATGTGACGCTCCGCGTCGGTAAAAAAGCATTGTTTGAAGATGTAAACATCAAATTCACGGAAGGCAACTGTTATGGCCTGATCGGTGCCAACGGCGCCGGAAAATCCACATTTTTGAAGATTCTGTCCGGGAATCTGGAGCCAACCAGCGGCGATATCGTGATCACACCGGGCCAGCGCCTTTCTTTCTTACAGCAGGACCACTTTAAATACGACCAGTTCCCTGTACTGGATACGGTCATCATGGGAAACCAGCGTCTTTATGATATCATGAAGGAAAAGGACGCTATTTATATGAAGGAGGACTTCACTGACGAGGACGGCATCAAGGCCGCCGAGCTGGAGGGAGAGTTTGCCTCCATGAACGGCTGGGAGGCAGAGTCTGACGCTGAGAACCTGTTAAACGGTCTGGGCGTGGATACGGAATTCCACTATAAGCAGATGAGCGAGCTGACCGGCGCTTTAAAGGTGAAGGTGCTCCTGGCCCAGGCATTATTTGGAAATCCTGATATCCTGTTGCTGGACGAGCCCACCAACCATCTGGACCTGGACGCCATCGCATGGCTGGAGGAGTTCCTGATCAACTTTGAGAATACGGTGATCGTCGTATCCCATGACCGGTATTTCTTAAATAAGGTCTGCACCCAGATCGCAGACATCGACTATGGAAAGATCCAGCTTTACGCCGGAAACTATGATTTCTGGTATGAGTCCAGCCAGCTGATGATCCGGCAGATGAAGGAAGCCAACCGGAAGAAGGAGGAGAAGATCAAGGAGCTGCAGGAGTTCATCCAGCGTTTCTCCGCCAACGCCTCCAAATCCAAGCAGGCGACCTCCAGAAAGCGTGCTCTGGAAAAGATCGAGCTGGACGAGATCAAGCCATCCAGCAGAAAATACCCGTACATCGACTTCCGTCCCTTCCGTGAGATCGGAAACGAGGTCCTTGCGGTGGAAGGCCTTACAAAGACCATTGACGGCGTAAAGGTCCTGGACAATATTTCCTTTACCCTGGGCCGCGAGGATAAGGTGGCTCTGGTAGGCCCCAACGAGCTTGCAAAGACTACGCTGTTCAAGATCCTTTCCGGCGAGATGGAGCCGGATTCCGGAAGCTATAAATGGGGACTTACCACGACCCAGGCTTACTTCCCCAAGGACAACAGCGCGGAGTTTGACAACGACGATACCATCGTGGACTGGCTGACCCAGTATTCCCCGGAAAAGGACGTGACCTATGTCCGCGGCTTCCTGGGAAGAATGCTGTTTGCCGGCGAGGACGGCGTAAAGAAGGTAAAGGTCCTCTCCGGAGGCGAGCGGGTGCGCTGCATGCTGTCCAAAATGATGATCTCCGGGGCCAACGTGCTGATGTTCGACGAGCCCACGGACCATCTGGATATGGAGTCCATCACGGCCCTCAACAACGGAATGAAGAAATTCCCGGGCGTTATGATCTTCTCCTCCCGTGACCACCAGGTAGTAGAGACCACGGCTAACCGGATCATGGAGATCATCAACGGCCAGCTGGTGGATAAGATCACCACCTATGACGAATATCTGGCAAGCGACGAGATGGCGAGAAAGAGATTCACTTTCACAGTCACCGAGAGCCAGGAGGACGACGACTAATAAAAAGAGCTGCAATAAAAAACACTGCCAAAACTCCCGGAAAGGGGGAATGGCAGTGTTTTTTTGTATATATGGGGCCGGGATCTGCGTCGGCATGACCAGGGGTGCCTGGCCTGCGGGGCGTCTCCCAGATGCGGCCCGGGAGTGCAGGCGCTCATCCGGCGGTCCTTAGAAGTTGGGGATCACCGGCTTTTTTAAGATCCGCTTCATGGCCACGGCGTATACGAAGATGGATACCACAGGGGCGATGATGTCGGAAATGGGTTCCGCGTAAAAGGTGGCTCTGGCGCCGAAGAACCGGGGCAGCAGAAAGAGCGGAAGGAAGTAGACCAGCTTCCGGAAAAAGGACAGAGGCAGGGAAAGCTGGACCTTTCCAAGGCCAGTGAAGCCGTCTACGATCACATACTGGATGCTTAAGGGGATCACTGCCAGGGTGTAGATCTTTATGGTCTTTGCAGCCTCGGCGATCAGGGCCGGGTCTGAGGTGAACAGGCGCACGAAGATGTGTCCCGCGGTCTGGGCCAGGATAAACAGGATCGTGGTGTATCCGGCGCTTAAAAGGAAGATGAAGCGCTGGGCCTTTTTCACCCGGTCTGGCTGTCCGGCTCCATAGTTGAAGGCCAGGATGGTCTGGGTACCGCCGGTGATGCCGCCCAGAGGCATGGTGATCACCAGCATGAAGCTCTGGACAATGGTGGCGCAGGTGATCAGCATATCGCCCTCACCGGGACCTCCGTAGGTCTGGAGCACCGAGTTCATGGAAATGATCATCACATTGTCCACGGCGATGATGATAAAGGGCGTAAAGCCCACCAGCAGGATCCTCTGGATCAGCTTCCGGTCATAGCCGCCGAAGCTGATCTTCACAGGAACCTTTTTTCCGAAGAGGAAGGACAGGACAAAGGCACAGCTGGCCATCTGGGAGAGGACTGTGGCCACAGCCGCTCCGGCCACGCCCATGTGTAAGGCGAAGATGAACACGGGATCCAGGACGATATTTAAAACAGCGCCGATGATCACCGAATACATGCCGGTCTTTGCAAAGCCCTGGGAGATGATGAACTGGTTCATCCCCGTGGCCATAAGGGCGAAAAAGGTACCCGTCAGATAGATGCTGAAGTAGGTGTTGGCGTAGGGATAGGTGGTGTTGCTGGCGCCGAAATACCGCAGCATGGGCTCGCGGAAGGGATAAATGAGGGCCACGAGAAGGACCGACGCCACCGCCAGCAGAAGAAAGCTGTTGGCCAGGATCTTTTTGGCGGTCTTCATATCTCCCTGGCCCATCTTCATGCTCATCAGGGGGGATCCGCCGATGCCTACCCAGAAGGCAACGCTTCCCACCATGGTCACCACAGGGCCGCAGACGCCGGCTCCCGCCAGGGCGACGCTTCCCACGTCGGGGATGTTTCCTATATACATACGGTCCACAATGCTGTAAAGGACGCTGACGAACTGGGCCAGCATACTGGGGATGGCAATGCGCCACACAAGCCTTTTTATATCGTCACGACCGAGATCATTTTCCAGGGCCATTTTCTATTCCTCCGTAAATTCTGTTATAATACGCTCCGGACGCAGCGCGCCGGGAAAAGGGTCTGCGCGGCCGCTTCCGGCAGCGCCACTCAATATATTACACGGATTCTGTGGAATGTCAACCGGGGGAGAAAGAAGCCCTGTGAAAAGCACAGGATAAACGCATGAGTAAATAAATTGTGAACAAATCCCCTTTTTCTGGTATGATAAAAAGAAAAAGGGGGTTTTGCTATGGATGAATTGTTAGAATGGATGGATTATATTGAAGATAAGCGTCAGCAGACGAAAGTACGGCATAAGCTGAAGGACATAATCGTGATTGTTTTGTTTGCTACGCTTGCAAATGTGGATGACTGGGTGGAAATGGAATACTTTGCCCATTATCATGAAGCATATTTGAAAAAATATATTGAATTGAAAAACGGAATTCCGTCTCATGATACACTTTGCCGTGTATTTGGAATGCTGTCACCAGAAATCCTGCAGCAGCTTTATGGTAAATGGCAGGAATTATTGAATCAAAACGAAGGGGAAGTATTGCGTAAACTGATCTGCATTGATGGAAAAACGATGCGTTCCAATAAAAGAAAAGAAGGAAAACCGAACCATATCATAACGGCCTGGAGTAAGGAAGATGGCTTCAGCCTTGGTCAGAAGGTGGTAAATACCAAGAGTAATGAGATTACAGCAATACCGGAATTGCTGGAGAAAATCCGGATCAAAGGTCAGGTTGTGACGATCGATGCCATGGGAACGCAGACAGCCATAGCCGAGAAGATCCGTTTAAAACGAGGAGACTATGTACTGGCGTTAAAGGAAAACCAGAGGACGCTGCATGAGGATGTGAGTTTGTACCTGAATGATGCCGAGATAAAAGAAGAACTGCGTAAGAAGGGAAAATATAAAAAAACAATTGAAAAAGCCCACAGTCAATTAGAAATCCGAGAATATTACCAGACGAAAGAAATTGGCTGGCTGCCTCAGAAGAAGGACTGGAAAGGGCTAAAAAGTATTGGGATGGAAGAAAAGACGATTCGAAAAGACGGTCAGGAGAAAAAAGAGTTCCGTTATTATATCAGCAGCCTAAATGAAGACATTGAGCTGTTTAGCCGTGCAGTGAGAGGCCATTGGAGTGTAGAAAGTATGCATTGGCAGTTGGATGTAACATTTAAGGAAGATGCCAATACAACGCTGGATAAGCAGGCAGCCGAAAATTTGAACATCATAAGGAAATGGTGTTTAAGTATATTGAAAATGGTAGAGATTTTCCGTCCCAATCTGTCCATGAAAAAGAAACGATTTGTAATCAGTATGAACCCAGCAGAGTTTTTGGAACAGGTATTAAATTTTTAAAAACAAGATATTTTGAAAAAGAGGAAGGAAAACAATTCATGCGTATGTCGTGGTGAAAAGCACGGTTAAAATTTACAAACAAGGCGGGATATGATATAATGGTGAACATATAAGGAATTTTGCGTTGTTGTTCTGCCATGGTCCGCAGGGGCCTGGAAATAGGAGAAAAGCATGAAAGAGAATAAAAAGGTCAGGAATGTGCTGCAGAAATACATGCAGTGGCCCGTGGTACTTTCGGCCCTGGTCCTCTGCGCCAATGGGGCAGTGGGCCTGGTTTCCGGCAAAGCCGGTATGGTCATGGCCGTGTTTACGGTCCTGTATGCATTCTGCGCGGGGGTCCTCTTCTGGTATGGAAAAAAGCGGATCCTGACAGGGCTTGTGGGCTTTGCCGCGGATTTTGACCAGAGCCAGAAGAACCTGATGGCTTCCATGGAGCTGCCTTACGGCATCGCCGATGAAGCGGGACGCCTTTTGTGGACCAACCGGGCGTTTTCTTCTGTGATCAAGGACGAGAAGAGCGCCAGGCGGAGCCTTACGGCCCTGTTCCCAGAGATCACAGAGGAAGGTCTGGAAAAAATGGACCATGCCCTGGAGGTCCAGTGCGCGTATGGGGGAGCCATTTACAGGGCCTCTATAAAGCGTGTGACGATCCAGTCGGACAGCGGCCTGCTTTCCGCTGCGCCGGGCCAGAAGACGGAGCAGCAGGTGTTGGCCGTATACCTTTATGACGAGACAGAGGTCCATGAATATATGCAGGCCATCACGGACCAGAAAATGGTGGCAGGTCTTATTTATCTGGATAACTATGATGAAGCGCTGGAGAGCGTGGAGGAGGTGCGCCGGTCGCTTTTGGTGGCCCTCATCGACCGGAAGGTCAGCAAATATATTTCCGGAGTCAACGGCATCGTGAAAAAGATGGAAAAGGACAAATATTTCTTTGCCATCGAGCAGAAATATATGCCGTCCCTGGAGGCGGAGCGGTTCAGTCTCCTGGAGGATGTAAAGACCGTTAATATCGGAAATGAGATGGCCGTTACCTTGAGTATCGGGATCGGCATCAACGGCGATACGTATATCCGCAACTATGAGTACGCCCGGACCGCCATCGACATGGCCCTGGGCCGCGGCGGCGACCAGGCTGTGGTGAAGAACGGGGAAAAGATCCAGTATTACGGAGGAAAATCCCAGCAGCTGGAGAAGACCACCCGTGTTAAGGCCAGAGTAAAGGCCCATGCCCTCCGGGAGCTTTTGGAGACCAAGGACCGGCTTCTGATCATGGGACATAAGATCGGGGACATCGACTCCTTCGGTTCTGCCGTCGGCGTGTACCGGATCGCCGCAGCCCTTGGGAAAAAGGCCCATATCGTCATCAATGAGGTCACCTCATCGGTACGGCCCATGATGGACCGGTTTATCAATAACAGCGATTATCCCCAGGACCTGTTCCTGATGGGAGACGATGCGGCGGAGCTGGCAGACCCGTCCACAGCCCTTGTGGTGGTGGACGTGAACCGTCCCAGTTATACGGAAGAGCCCCAGCTTTTAAATCTGGTAAAGACCATTGTGGTCATCGACCATCACCGCCAGTCCAGCGAGATCATCAGCAACGCTACCTTATCCTATGTGGAGCCCTATGCCTCCTCAGCCTGTGAGCTGGTGGCGGAGATCCTGCAGTATGTGACGGACAGCATCCGGATCAAATCCCTGGAGGCCGACGCCATGTACGCCGGTATCGTCATCGATACCAACAATTTCACAAACCAGGCCGGAGTCAGGACCTTCGAGGCCGCGGCGTTCTTAAGGAGGAACGGTGCCGATGTGACCAGGGTAAGGAAGCTGTTCCGGGATAAAATGGAGGACTACAAGGCCAGAGCCGAGGCAGTCCGCCAGGCGGAGGTCTTTGAGGGAGCCTTTGCCATCAGCGTATGTCCGGCTGAGAACGTGGAGAGTCCCACGGTGGTGGGAGCCCAGGCGGCCAACGAGCTTCTGGATATCATCGGCATCAAGGCCTCTGTGGTCTTGACCCCCTATAACGGAAAGATCTATGTCAGCGCCCGCTCCATTGATGAGATCAATGTCCAGGTAATGATGGAAAAGCTGGGCGGAGGCGGACACAGGACCATCGCCGGAGCCCAGCTTCCCGGAGCGACTGTGGAAGAGGCAAAGGAAAAGATCAAAAATGTGATCCTGGCGATGAAACAGAAAGGAGAATTTTAACGTGGAAGTTGTATTATTAGAGGATGTAAAGGCACTTGGAAAAAAAGGACAGATCGTAAAGGTCAACGACGGATATGCAAGAAACTTTATCCTGCCGAAGAAGTTAGGCGTGGAGGCCAACACAAAGAATCTGAACGATCTGAAGCTCCAGAAGGCCAACGAAGCCAAGGTGGCTGCAGAGCAGCTGGCAGAGGCAAAGGCCCTGGCTGCAAAGATCGACGAGCTTTCTGTGACAGTCTCCATCAAGGCCGGAGAGGGCGGAAGGACCTTTGGCTCCGTTTCCACAAAGGAGATCGCCAAGGCGGCGGCCGACCAGTTACATCTGGATATTGATAAGAAAAAAATGGTCTTGACGGATCCCATCCGCAGCCTTGGAACCTTTGAGGTGCCCATTAAGCTCCACAAGGACGTAACTGCAAAGCTGAGAGTCAAGGTGACAGAGGCGTAAGGATATGGAAGAAGCGTTAGTAAAGCGGGTGCTCCCCCACAGCGTGGAGGCGGAGCAGTCGGTCATCGGCGCCATGCTGATGGACCGGGATGCGATCATCGCCGCGTCAGAGACCGTCGTGGCCGATGAGTTTTACCAGCGCCAGTACGGCGTCATGTTCGAGACCATGGTGGAGCTGTTCAACGAAGGCCAGCCGGTGGATCTGGTGACCCTCCAGAACCGGCTGAAGGAAAAGGACGTGCCGCCGGAGGTATGCAGCCTGGACGCCGTCCGGGACATCATGGCCACGGTGCCCACGTCGGCCAATGTGCGGTCCTATGCCGCCATTGTCCACGAAAAGGCGGTCCTTCGCCGCCTGATCAAGATCAACGAAGAGATCGCCAATTCCTGCTATGCGGGAAAGGAGCCGCTGGATACGATCCTGGCAGACACGGAAAAACAGATCTTCCATCTGCTCCAGAGCCGGACCGGCGGCGATTTTGTCCCCATCCGCCAGGTGGCCCTGAATGTTCTGGATAAGATCGAGCAGGCCACCCGTTCCAAATCCACAGTGACGGGACTGGCTACCGGCTTTATCGATCTGGACTACCGGATGTCCGGCCTCCAGCCGTCGGACCTGATCCTCATCGCGGCCCGTCCGTCCATGGGAAAGACGGCCTTTGTACTGAATATAGCGGATTATATCGCGGTGCGCCGCCAGAAAACGTGTCTGATCTTCAGTCTGGAGATGTCCAAGGAGCAGCTGGTGAACCGAATGCTTGCTATGGAGTCCAATGTGGATTCCCAAAAGCTGCGGACGGGAACGCTGACAGACGCCGACTGGGACGCAGTGGTAGAGGGCATCGGCACCATCGGGAATTCAAAGCTGATCATCGACGATACCCCGGGTATCTCCGTTATGGAGCTGCGGTCCAAATGCCGGAAGGTGAAGCTGGAATACGGCCTGGATCTGGTGATGATCGACTACCTCCAGCTGATGACCGGAAGCGCGAAAAACGGCGACAACCGCCAGCAGGAGATCTCGGAGATCTCCCGTTCCTTAAAGGCCCTGGCCCGTGAGCTCAACGCCCCGGTCATCGCCCTGTCCCAGCTTTCCCGTGCCTGCGAATCCAGGACGGACCACAGGCCCATGCTTTCGGACCTGCGTGAGTCGGGAGCCATCGAGCAGGACGCGGACGTGGTCATGTTCCTGTATAGGGACGATTATTATAATAAAGACACAGATACGCCCAATGTGGCAGAGGTCATTATTGCCAAACAGCGTAACGGCCCTATCGGCACCGTAAACCTGGGCTGGAGGCCGGAGCTCACAAGGTTTGTGAACATGGCCAAGGAGCAGTAAGCCCATTCAGACTGTATCTCAACATTTTTGGAATATTCTGGAACGTCCTCACATATATTATGATATCAGGGTCAAAAGGTCAAACGATCCGGCGCAGGCCTGCTTGCGGGAGGATGTTTGAACTTGAGCCCCCAACATCATATTATGATACCAGGGTCAAAAGGCCGATCGATCCGACACAAGGCTGCCTGCAGGAGGATTTTAGGACCTGAGCCCTGACATCGTATTATGTAATAGGGAAAGGAAGAGGACAACCATGGCAGACGTGCACTATCTGATTTCCGACGCCTCGAGAAAGGTGGATGTTGAATCCCACGTTCTCAGGTACTGGGAAGAGGAGCTGGAAATGAACATACCAAGGAATGAAATGGGACACAGATATTATACGGATCTTCACATCCGGCTTTTTAAGCAGATCAAGGAGCTGAAGGAGAAGGGATATCAGCTCAAGGCTATTAAAGCGGCGCTTGCCAGATCCCTGGAGTCAGACGGGGAGGTGGTTGTCCCCAATGATATTCTGGAGGAGGATGTTGTGGCTGCTTTAAAGGATCATACGGAAAATGAAGATGAGATGGTAAAGACCATGGATGATCGTACGCTGACGACTTTGATGGCGGAAGAGCGGGCAGAGCAGTTCCGCGCCATGCTGGGCCGGATGATCGGACAGGCCATCGAGGAAAATAACGAGAAGCTGAGTCAGGATATCAGCCGCATGGTCAACGACAAGATCTTAAAAGAGGTGGACTACCTGATGCGGGTGGCCGACGAGAGAGATGAGGAGCGGTTCCGCCAGCTGGATGAGACGATCCGCCTGTACCAGCGGGAAAACAGAGGAAAGGCGGAGGCCGCCGCATCCCGGATCCCGTTTTTTTCCGGGGGCTTTGGGAAAAAGAAGAAGTTTGGGAGAAATGGGAACAAGCTGTAAAATAAAAACGATCATAACAAAAAAGCTGCTGTCGCAAATAAAGCGCAGCAGCTTTTATGTATTCTTCTAATACGTGAGATATTAGCCCTCGCTGATAGCGCCAGTGGGACATACACCTGCACATGTTCCGCAGCTGATGCATGCATCTGCATCGATCTCGTATTTGCCGTCTCCCTGAGAGATTGCATTTACCGGACATTCGCCAGCGCAGGAACCGCAGCTAACGCAAGTATCGTTAATTACATATGCCATGATGAATTACCTCCTTTTTTTATCATTGTATACATTCTATAATAAACATTGAAAATATTCAAGAGGAATTTTCAAGAAACACAGGTAACCGATGTATTATTTCTCAAACACGACCTCGCCGCCCAGGACGGTCATAGAGCAGTCCAGGATGGCGTGGATATCCTCCAGCGGGCTCTTTTCAAAGACAGCAAAGTTTGCCTTTTTGCCCGGGGTGATGGAGCCGTGGGTGTCCTTTACGTCCATGAGCTCGGCTGCATTGATAGTGCCGCACTGGATGGCCTCCATGGGGGTCATTCCGTTTTCCACCATCAGGATGCACTCAAAGCCAGTCATATCGTATTTATTGAAGGGGGTTCCCGCATCGGTTCCCAGGGCGATCTTAACGCCTGCCTTATGGGCGCGGCGGAAGGTATCCTGGTGGGCGTCGATGGTCTTTTCTACCTTCTTCACCATGTAATCGGGGATCCCGGCGTCAGTGCCGTATTTTTTGATCCAGTAGGGAGCGGCCAGGGTGGGAACGAAGAACACGTTGTGCTCCTTCATAAAGTCGAAGCACCAGTCGTCCATAAAGAAGCCGTGCTCGATGGAGTCTACGCCGGCCCGAAGAGCGTTTTTGATGCCTTCCATGCCCTGGGCATGGGTGAAGGTTTTGGCCCCTGCTTTGTGGGCTTCTTCGATGGCTGCGCGGAGCTCCTCTTCGGTGAGCTGCGGGGAGCCAGGCTCAACGCCCTTGGTCATAACGCCTCCGGTGGCCATGACCTTGATCCAGTTGGCGCCGGCCTTTAACTGCTCTCTGGCTGCTCTTCTGCAGTCGTCGGGACCGTCAGCCTCGCGGCCGGAGTCGTGGCCGTGCCCTCCGGTCATACAGATACAGCGGCATGCGGTCTGCATTTCCGGAGCCAGGATCTCGCCCTTTAACTGGGCGGCGTGGAGGTCCACATCAATATATTTGGGCGCGCCTGCGTCACGGATGTAGGTCACGCCGGAATTTAACAGTGTTTTTAAATTCTTAAGGGCCCGGATGGTGACAGCGGCGTCGGAAATGGTTTCCTTTGCGCCGGTCCCGGCATCGGAGCACATATGTACATGGCAGTTGAAAAGCCCGGGGAGCACGGTCCTTCCGCCCAGATCGACAACCTTTGCGCCATCGGGAGCAGCGATACTGGTTCCTACCTCTTTGATCATGCCGTTTTCCACCAGGATGCTGCCGCCGGTGAGGACGGTCTGGCCGATCACATCCACGAGATTTCCGTTGGTAAATAATGTGGTCATAAGATTCCTCCTAAATCAGATATATTTTCCAGAATAAAAAGTCTATCTATATTATATCAGTAATTTGGGATATGACAATAAAATTGTGGAGAAAATTGCGCCAGATCCAAAAAAAACATAAAAGACTCTGCCAGGTCCTTGTAAAAATGGGGAGAAGATGGTACAATGGTATCGTTGGCGCGCGCCGGCTTCTGTGTATACCGCAGAGATCTGAGTGCGCAGAATCCGCCGGAGGGGAAGCACAGCCTTCCGGTGCGGAAAACAGACAAGAAAAAGGATCATGGAGGGGAACGGATCATGGATATGACAGGAATGAAGCATGAGATCGAGGCGCTTGCAGAGGCCCACAGAGAAGAATTTGAGGCGGTGAGCGCATGTATTTTTGAACATCCGGAGCTGGCGTTCCAGGAAAAGAGGGCACAGAATGAATTATGCAGCCTTCTGGAACGTCACGGCTTTTCTGTAAAACGGGGAGCAGGTTCCCTGGATACGGCCTTTGTGGCGGAATATAACAGTGGAAAGCCGGGAATGACCTTTGCATTTTTATGTGAGTACGACGCCCTTCCCGAGCTGGGCCACGCCTGCGGCCATAACCTCATCGGCACCAGCGGAGCCGGAGCCGGAGTGGTTTTAAAGGAGATCATGGAAAAATACGGGATCGGCGGAACGCTGAAGGTATTCGGTACTCCGGCGGAGGAAAACGGCAGCGGAAAGATCACCATGCTGGATGAGGGGATCTTTGAGGGCGTAGATATGTCCCTGATCATGCATCCCAGCGACATGTCCATGGCCGATGATATTTCCTTTGCGGCTGTGAACAAGGTGTATACCTTCAAGGGAAAACCGGCCCATACAGCAGCCTGTCCCTGGGTGGGAGCCAGCGCTTTAAACGGTGTGATGCAGATGTTCCACGCCGTTGATTCCCAGAGGCTCCATTTTAAAGACTACACAAGGGTACACGGCATCGTCCTGGAGGGCGGTACGGCTGTGAACATCGTTCCCGAGCGGGCTGTATGCAAGTTCAATATCCGCGCTCTGGATTCGGAGTATTTAAAGGAAGTGATCGCTGTCATTGACCGGTGCGCCCAGGGTGCGGCCATGTGCGCCGGAGTGGAGGTGGAGATCTCCCAGGACGGCTACCTGATCGAGGATGTGAGAAACGACCGGAGACTGGTGGAGGCTGTGGAGAAGAACATGGACCTCATCGGCGAGCACCACATCCCCAGGGATCTGACCCAGGGGATCGGCTCCACGGACGTGGGCAACGTGACCCACGCCATGCCTGCGGCCCAGTTCTATATCGGCGTCGGCGAGGGGCTGGGGACCCATACGGCTCCCTTTGCAGAGGCCTCCGGCGGACCGGCAGGAAAACGGGCGCTTCTGGCGGCTGTGAAGGTACTGGCTATGACAGGACTGGATATGATGGCAGAATAGACTGGATCCGCGTCCAGCTGTCCGGAAGCCCCATGGATTTTCGGATATTTGTAAGGCAGATGGCTGAAAGGGTAGCAGAGGGCCCCGCCATCTGCCTTTTTCATGCATGGAAGAGGGGCGTTATCCTGCATCGACGGGCGATTCCCCTTCCTCCCGGAATCTCTGCACCTCTTTAAGCCGTTCTGCCTGTTTTTTCTCTTCTCCCGCCTCACCAGGGATGTAGTACCGGGTTCCCTTTAAGGATTCGGGCAGACATTCCATGCGGGCGATCTTTTCCTTCGTGTCGTGGGCGTAAACATAGCCTTTCCCGTAATCCAGCTCCTTCATAAGCCCGGTGGACGCGTTGCGGATCACCAGGGGGACCGGCTCGGACAGCATGTTCAGGGCGTCCTTTTTGGCGTTCTCGTAGGCCATGTAAACAGAATTGGACCTGGGCGCCAGGGACAGATAGACCACGGCGTGGGTCAGGTGGATATTGCATTCCGGCATTCCCAGGAAGTGGCAGGCCTGGTAGACGGAGACCGCCAGGGTAAGGGCGTTATTATCTGCCAGTCCGATGTCCTCGGTGGCAAACCGGATCAGCCGCCGGGCGATGTACAGGGGGTCTTCCCCGGCTTCCAGCATCCGGGCCAGCCAGTAGACGGCTGCATCGGGATCGCTGTTTCGCATGGATTTATGGAGGGCGGAGATCAGATTATAATGTTCTTCTCCATTCTTATCATATAGAAGGGACTTTTTGCTGATGCACTGCTCCAGTATATCCCGGGTCACAATGGTCTTTTCCGGCGTGATGGTCCCGTTGGTCACGGCCATCTCCATCACGTTTAAAGCCGTCCGGGCGTCTCCGCCTGCAAAGGCCGCGATGGCAGAAATGAGCTCCTCACTGATCTCCACATTCAGGTAGCCAAGGCCCCTGGAGCTTTTTAACGCATGGTGGAGAAGCTCCATTAAGTCGTCGGTGGAAAGAGGCTGGAGGACGAAAACGCGGCACCGGGACAAAAGAGCCGCGTTGATCTCAAAGGACGGGTTTTCTGTGGTGGCTCCGATGAGGATGATGCTGCCCTTTTCCACATAAGGAAGGAATGCGTCCTGCTGGGCCTTATTGAAGCGGTGGATCTCGTCTACAAATACCAGGGTCCGCAGCCCGGACCGGCGGCTCAGCTCAGCCCTGGTCATGACCTCCTTGATCTCCTTGATTCCGCTGGTGACGGCGCTGAAATTCGCAAAGTCGGCGTGGGTCTTTTTGGCAATGATACTGGCCAGGGTGGTCTTTCCGACGCCGGGAGGCCCCCAGAAGATCATGGAAGGGATCTGGTCCTGGTCGATGAGCTGGCGCAAAAGCTTCCCCTCTCCTAACAGGTGCTTCTGGCCCACAAAGGTCTCCAGGGATTCCGGCCGCAGCCGGCTGGCCAGGGGGGACATGGTCTCTTTGTAATCAAACATGGATAACTGTTCCATCATACTGCTCACCATCCTGTATGTTTTACCGGCTCCTTTCCGGATCCCGGCTGTGCGCCGGTTTCGGATCCTTCCAGAGGCGGCGTAAAAGATTTCTGATATCAGTGTAGCACGATGGGAGGGGCTGTGCAAGCGGTGGTGGGGAAAAGGATGTAAACTATAAATATAAAAAGGTTGACAATAGAAAAAGCTCTGTTATAATGTAAACATGAACATGATTCTGGTTGACAATCTGCCGGGAATGGGATTTTCCCGGCCACAGGATACCGGAGAAAATTGACAGAGGAGAATCTATATTATGGAAAAAACTGCTTCACTGAAAAAGGGAAGGATGACGACGGCCCAGATGACGGTTACGGCGCTGATGACGGCGGTGCTGTGCATTTTTGGCCCCATGGCCTTACCGATTCCCGTCAGCCCGGTACCCATCAGCCTGACCAACCTGGTGCTTTATTTCATGGTCTATATTCTGGGAATGAAGGGCTCCTTAATGAGCTTTGGGCTGTATCTGCTGCTGGGAGCCGCAGGTCTCCCGGTGTTTTCTGGCTTTGCGGGAGGCCTTGGTAAGCTGGCAGGGCCCACGGGCGGATACCTTCTGGGCTTTATTTTCATGACCCTGGCTGCGGGCTTTATGGTGGAGCGGTTCCCGGACCGCATATTTCTCCATGGGATCGGAATGGCCGTGGGTACGGCCATATGTTACCTGTTTGGGACCGTGTGGCTGGCGGAGCAGATGTCGCTTACATTTACAGCGGCCCTTGGGGTGGGCGTGATCCCATATCTTCCCGGAGATGCGGTGAAGATCCTCCTGGCTGTGATCCTTGGCCCGAAGCTCAGGAAGGCCGTAAGGCCCACGCTATCCAGATGACCGTTAAAGAACATAAAACAGGAACGTCCAGCGTCCAGGAAAAAGGGCCTGGGCGTTTCTTTTTTATGGCAGAATGGCTTCTTTCCTTGACACAGCCCCCATTTTCGATTATTATAACGCTGTTACCCTTTTAACGACTGACCATACGAGGAGGGAAAAACATGAAAAAAGTACATGAGAAGCTTACAGAGATCCTTCCGCGGATCATAGAGCTGAGCGAAGACATCTACTGCCACCCGGAGCTGGGATTTAAAGAATTCCGCAGCCGGGAGAAGGTGACAGAGGCTTTAAGCCAGGCAGGGATCCCCTATAAAGACGTGGCTTATACAGGTCTTACGGCCACTCTGGACTCCGGAAGACCGGGCCCTGGTATCGGGCTCATTGCTGAATTTGACGCGGTTCCTACCCTGGGCCATCCTTATGCCAATAAGGACGATTACGCGGCCCACACCTGCGGCCACTACGCCCAGACCGGCGTGATGCTGAGCCTGTTTTTAGCCATTAAGGAGTCTGGTATGCTGGAGGACCTTTGCGGAAAGGTCACTCTGCTCTTTACGCCGGGCGAAGAGTTCTGCGACATGGATTACAGAAGATCCCTGATCGCCGACGGAAAGCTGAAATACCCGTCCGGAAAGCAGGAAATGATCTATGAGGGCGTTTTTGACGATATCGATATCATGCTGTCCTGCCACGCCATGGGGCTGGATATGGAAAAATATCACGCAGAGATCGGAGCCAGCTTAAACGGCTTTATCCAGAAGCGGGCTATCTTTAAAGGAAAGGCAGCCCACGCGGGAGCCAACCCCGAGGGCGGCGTCAACGCTTTAAACGCCGCAAATCTGGCCATGACAGCCATCAACTTCCAGAGAGAGACCTTCCGGGCTGAAGACGCCATCCGCGTCCATTTCGTGATGCAGGAGGGCGGACAGACCGTTAATACGATCCCGTCCCGGACCCAGATGGAGATGTATGTACGGGCAAAGACCGTAGACGCCATCTTTGAGACCGAGGAAAAGGTAAACCGTTCCTTAAAGGCCGGGGCCATGGCCATCGGCTGCGACCTGGAGATCCAGGATACGCCGGGCTACTTCCCGCTTCACCAGGACGAAAATCTGACGGAGCTTTTAAAGAAGCATATCCGCAATTATATGGATGATTCCATGATCGCCCAGGGGACCCACGGATTCGCTTCCGGCGATATGGGCGATATCTCCATGATGTGGCCCACGGTGGAGATCGGAACCGCAGGCTTCTCCGGGACCATCCACGGAAAGGACTTTAAGACCGCAGATCCGGTCCAGGCCTTTGAGATCCCGGCCCGGTATTTTGCCGACGCCATTGAGGAGCTGCTGTCTGACGGAGGCGCAGCCGCCTGGAAGATCAAGGAGGCGTTCCGCCCCATAATGAGCAAAACAGACTATCTGGAAAAACTGGATAGTTTGAATAAATCAACCAACTTCATTTACAGCAAAGGAGAATGACGTATTATGAAAAAGAAATTTTTATGCGGCGCTGCCGTGATGGCTATGACCGCCAGCATGCTGTTCGGATGCGCAGGAGACAGCGCTGAGGAGACTACTGCAGCCGGAAAGGAAACTTCCGCAGAGGCAGGAGCTGAAAAGGAGACTGAGGCAAAAGAGGATGCAGAAAAGAAAGAGACAGAGGCTGCTTCCGGCGAGAAGGTTAAGGTGACCCTTCTTGTGACAGGTTCCTTCGGCGACAAGGCCTTCAACGATTCCGCCCAGGCCGGAATGAAGAAGATCGAAAGCGAAATGGGAGATCAGGTCGAGGTCGAGATGATCGAGATGGGAAGCGATAAGACAAAATTCGAGGGCTCCATGCTGGACGCTGCCGAGTCTGACGCCGACATCATCATCACCGGTCTCTGGGACATGAAGGAGATCACCGAGCAGGTGGCACCGCAGTACCCAGATAAAAAGTTCATTATCTTTGACACAGACGTGGATTATACCCTTGGCGATCTGAGCAACGTATACTCCATGAGCTACAAGCAGAACGAGGGCGCATTCTTAGCCGGCGTTCTGGCAGCCAGCGTGACCTCCTCCGATATGGAATTCGCCAACGAGGACGCCGTGATCGGCTTCGTAGGCGCAAAGGATACGGCAGCCGTTATCAACGACTCCGCTGTGGGCTACATCGAGGGCGCCCAGTTTGTAAATCCGGACATCAAGGTCCTGGTTTCCTACGTTGGCTCCTATGTGGACTCTGCAACTGCAAAAGAGCTGGCGCTGACCCAGTATTCCTCTGGCGCTGACTGCGTATTCGTAGCAGCAGGCCCGGCTTCCGTAGGTGTTATCGAGGCTGGCGCTGAGAGCCAGAAATATGTGATCGGCGTGGACTCTGACCAGGCTCTGGCATATGAAGGAAAGGATGAAGCCAACTACATCATCTCCTCTGCTATCAAGGGCGTAGGCGACAGCCTTTTCAGCTCCATCGAGAGAGCCCAGGCTGGAGAGCTTCCTTACGGCGAGCATGAGACCCTTGGACTTGCAGAAGGCGCTGTGGGCCTTGCCGACAACGAGATCTACAACACCGTAGTACCGGAGGACGTAAGGACTGCTGTGGACGGTGCAAAGGAGAAGCTCCTGGCTGGCGAGGTGACGGTGGACACCGCATACGGCATGGATGAAGAGACATTAAAGGGAATCATTAACGGCGCTCAGTAATCCTTCGGGAAGACAGGCGTTTAGGAAGGCGTTGAAAGGGAGATCTCCATTTCAGCGCCTTTTACGCAAAATAGAAAGAAGGTAACGCCCCGGAAAGGCCCGGGACCGTTACGGAGGAAAATCATATGGAGCAGGGGAATATCCTGGAAGCCCGGAATATCACAAAGGTGTATCCGGGAGGAGTTGTGGCCAACCACAACGTCAATCTTAGTGTAAAAAAAGGCGAGATCCATGCGCTGGTGGGGGAAAACGGCGCGGGAAAATCCACGTTGATGAAAATGCTGTTCGGCATGCTGGCGCCCACCGAGGGACAGATCTTTGTGGATGGAAAGGAAGTACATTTTACCTCCTCCGGCGACGCCATTGCCGCCGGACTTGGAATGGTGCACCAGCACTTCATGCAGGTTCCGTCCATGACCGTGGCGGAGAATCTGATCCTGGGGGCCGAGACCGGATCGCCCTTTAAGGTAGACCGGAAAAAGGCTGTGGAGATCACAAAGGAACTGTCGGAGAAGTATAACCTGAAGGTGGAGGCTGAGGACAAGGTAGAGGATATTTCCCTGGCCATGCGGCAGAAGCTGGAGATCCTGAAGGCCCTTTACAGAGGGGCCCATATCCTGATCCTGGACGAGCCCACGGCAGTCCTTACGCCCCAGGAGACGGAGGAGCTGTTTGAGCAGCTGATGCTTTTAAGAGAAAGCGGACATACCATCATCTTCATTTCCCATAAATTAAACGAGGTAAAGGCCCTCTGCAACCGCATGACCATCCTGCGGGACGGAAAGACCATGGGGACCTACGAGATCTCCGATCTGGATGAGCATGAGATCTCCCGGCTGATGGTGGGCCGTGAAGTGAGCCTGGATATCGAAAAGGAGGAGGCGGATTTTGGAAAGACCGTTTTCTCTGTAAAGGATCTGGTATACGCCGACCAGTTTGGAAAGACCCGTCTGGATCATGTGTCCTTCTCCATTAAAGAGGGGCAGATCCTGGGGATCGCGGGTATCGACGGAAACGGCCAGTCGGAGCTGGTGGAGGCCATTGTGGGCACCTTAAAGCCTCAGGGCGGCCAGGTGCGGTTAAATGGAGAGGACCTGACGGGGACTTCCGTGCTGAAACGCCAGGAGGCCGGCATTTCCCATGTGTCCGAAGACCGGATGCGGTACGGCTCCGCTCCGAAGCTGAGCCTGGAGGACAACGCCATCTCCAAGGTGTACTATACCGGCCAGTTAAAATCCAGAGGCCTCATCGACAGCAAAAAGGTAAACGGCTTTGCAAACCGGATCTTAAAGGAATTTCTTGTGAAATTCGATAACTCGAAGCAGTCCATATCGGAGCTTTCCGGCGGAAACGTCCAGAAGCTGATCGTGGGACGGGAATTTGACTATGATCCGGATCTTCTTATCATGAACCAGCCCACCCGGGGCATCGACGTGGGAGCCATCGAGTTCATCCGGAAGAAGATCGTGGATATGCGGGCCAGAAAAAAGGCCATTTTACTTGTATCTGCCGACCTGAGCGAGATCCTTTCCTTAAGCGATACGATCCTGGTCATGCATGAAGGCCGGATCGTGGGCCATATCAGTGATGTAAAGAACACGTCGGAAAATGACCTGGGACTTTACATGCTGGGAGTAAAGGAAGATTCAAAAGAGCAGATCGGAGGTGCGTACTGTGAGTAAGAAATTTACAGCTGTAAGACTCCTTTGTGCCTTTGGCATCGCCTTCGTTCTGACGGTGGCCATCATCTTCGGAGTCAGCGAGGAGCCGGTGACGGCTATCTATAACCTGTTCCTGGGGCCGCTGCAGTCCAAGCGTCATTTCTTTGACGTTTTTGCCAGCAGCGTACCGCTGATCTTTACAGGTCTGGCTCTGGGACTGGTGTTTAAATCCGGGAACTTTTCCATGATCGCAGACGCCTGCCTTTATACAGGCGCTGTGGTGACCGCAGCCCTGGCCATTAAGACGGCTCTTCCTGCGGGACTTCATCCGGCAGTGATCATGCTGCTGGCTGCTGTGGTGGGCGGCATCATCGGAAGCATCCCGGCTCTTTTAAAGGTGTATTTCCACACCAACGAGCTGGTGACCTCCCTGATGTTCAACTATGTGTTCTTCTATTTGGGGATCTATACGGTCACCAAATTCCTGGCAGACCGGGCGGCCGGAACCTTTGCGTCCTTAAAGTACCAGCCCACAGCCTCCCTGGGAAGCCTCATCAGCGGAACCAAATTCCACGCCGGATATCTGATCGCCATTGCTGTGGTGATCCTGTTATACCTTCTGGTATACAAGACAAAATTTGGATATGAGATCCGTATTTCCGGAAGTAATCCGGAATTTGCCAAATATTCCGGCATCAATACGAGCCGGGTCATCATCCTGACCCAGGTGATCGCCGGTGCCGTTGCCGGTCTTGGCGGCTCTGTGGAGCAGATGGCCATGTACCAGAGATTCAACTGGCAGGATTCTCCGTCCTACGCCTGGGACGGCGTGATCATCGCCATCCTTTCCGGAAATAACCCGAAGAATGTGCCCCTGGCGGCGTTCTTCCTGGCCTATATCCGTGTGGGAGCAGACCTCATGTCCAGGCGGTCCGACGTTCAGAACGAGCTGGTATCCATTATCCAGGCAGTTCTGATCTTGTTTGTAACGGCAGAGCGGTTCATGGCTGGCTGGAAGCAGCGCCAGGAAGCGAAGAAAGCACTGGGAGGGGAGGCATAAATATGATCTTACAGGATATCATCAATACACTGAGTCTTCCGGAGTTTTATTTTGCCGTTTTCAGAAGCGCCACTCCGGTGCTCCTTACGACTCTGGGGGCCATGATCGCCTCCCGGTCCGGAACCAACAACATTGCCCTGGAGGGCACCATGCTGATCTCCGCCTTTGTGGGCGTTGTGGTCAGTGCCTTTACCCAGAGCGCATGGATTGGCTTTTTCGGAGCCGTGCTGGCAGGTTTTCTGATCAGCAACATACTGGCATACTTTATTTTAAAGCTGAATTCCAATTCCGTTATCTCTGGTATCGCCTTAAATACCTTTGCATCCGGAGGAACGATCTTTGCCCTGTATCTTCTGACAGGGGAGAAGGGAGCTTCCACGTCTCTGGCGTCTTTAAAGCTCCCCAGCATCGACATCCCGGTGATCCAGGACATCCCGGTCATCGGAGCCATCCTTTCCGGCCATCATGTGCTGACGTATGCGGCTCTGATCCTGGTGGCTGTGATCTGGTACATGTTTAAATACACAGAGCTGGGCATGCACATCCGGGCTGTGGGCGAGTCTCCGGACGCCGCCGAGTCTGTGGGCATCCATGTAAAGCGGGTCAAATATACTGCCTTAAGCCTCAGCGGGATCCTGACCGGTATGGCCGGAGCCTTCCTTTCCATGGGCTATGTGGGCCTGTTCTCTGCCGGAATGACCGCAGGCCGCGGCTACATCGCCCTGGCCACCCAGGCCATTGCCGCCGGAAACGCGGTGATCGGCATGCTGGCCTCCCTGCTCTTTGGCTTCTGCCAGAGCCTGGCCAACTACTTACAGTCTTCCGGTATCCCGCTGCAGTTCATCCAGATGATGCCGTATCTGATCATCATCATTGCATACACCGTTTACTGCGCCATGGTGGAACGCAATAAGAAAAAGAAGCAGATGAAGGCGGCGGCTGGAAAATAGGAACGAAAGGAGAAATTACCCAATGAGCGAAAAGAAACTGATCGAGCTCCATCTGCATCTGGACGGCTCTCTGCGTCCGGAGACCGTATGGGAGTTATCGAAGGAGCAGGGGATCGCCATTCCGGCTTCCTCTCCCGAGGACGTAAAGTTTAAAATGGAGGTCCCCGAGGACTGCAAGACCCTGGAGGAGTACCTGGAGCGGTTCGCGCTGCCTCTGATGGTGCTTCAGAGAGCCGACGCCATCGAGCGTGTGACCTTTGAGCTGGTGGAGGATCTGGCAAAAGAGGGTGTGACCTACGCAGAGATCCGCTTTGCCCCGCAGCTTTCCGTAAGCGGCGGCCTCACCCAGGACCAGGTGGTGGAGGCGGCCATCCGCGGCGCAGAGCGCGGAATGAAGGAATATCCTCGGATCCGTGTGGGGCTGATCCTCTGCTGTATGAGAGGGGATACGAACCAGGAGCTCAACATGCAGACTGTGGAGACGGCGAAAAAATACCTGGGCAGCGTGGTCTGCGCCGTGGATATCGCCGGGGCTGAGGGCCTGTTCCCCACAGAAATGTTTGCGCCGGTATTTGCAAAGGTGCGAGAATACGATCTTCCCATGACCATCCATGCGGGTGAGGCAGCGGGACCGGACAGCATGCGTACCGCCCTTTCCTATGGCACAAAGCGCATCGGCCACGGTGTGGCGGCCATTGAGGATCCGGAGCTTGTGAAGCGTCTGGTGGAGGAAGGCATTACCCTGGAGGTCAGCGTTACCAGCAACTACCATACAAAGGTGGTGGACCGTCTGGAGGACCACCCCATTCGCCGTCTTTTTGACGCAGGCGTGCGGGTGACCATCAACTCCGACAACATGACCTGCTCCAGGACCAATGTAAATAAGGAGCTGGATCTGATGCGGACCGTGTTTGGGTTCACAGAAGAAGAGATCGAAAAAATGGAAGAATACGCCTGGGAAGCCAGATTCTTAAAGGATTAACGCTCCCATACAAAAAGCCGGGAAACGCCGTTCAGACGGGCCCCGGCTTTTGTCATAGGAAAATGCGCCCGCCGCAGGCGGGCTTCTTTGTGCGGAAAATTTCTTTTAAATTGCCATGAAAGATGATATACTGGAGCTGTGAAAACTGAGTTAGGCAGATGTACTTAAAAAGCATCTGCAAATTTTATCATATGGATCATACGGGGAGAAAATTTATGAAAAAAATGATTTCCTGGAATGTCAATGGCCTCCGGGCATGCGTGGGCAAGGGATTTTTAGAATATGTAAAGGAATCGGATGCGGACATTTTCTGTATCCAGGAAAGCAAGCTCCAGGAGGGGCAGATCGAACTGGACCTTCCAGGCTACCGCCAGTATTGGAACTACGCAGAGAAAAAGGGCTACTCCGGCACGGCCATGTTCACAAAGGAGGAGCCGGTCTCCGTTTCCTACGGCCTGGGGATCCCGGAGCACGATAAGGAGGGGCGTGTCATCACCGCGGAATTTGACGATTACTATGTAGTCACCTGCTACACGCCCAACTCCCAGGACGGTTTAAAGCGTCTGGATTACCGGATGGAGTGGGAGGACGCGTTCCTTTCTTATCTGAAAAAGCTGGAGGAGAAAAAACCGGTGGTCTTCTGCGGGGACTTAAACGTCGCCCATAAGGAGATCGACCTGAAGAACCCGAAGACCAACTGGAAGAATGCGGGCTTTACGGATGAGGAAAGAGAAAAATTCACAAGACTTCTGGATGCGGGCTTTATTGATACCTGGAGATACTTTAACCCGGATCTGGAGGGCGTTTACTCCTGGTGGTCCTACCGGTTTTCTGCCCGCCAGAAGAACGCCGGGTGGCGCATCGACTATTTCTGCGTATCGGACAGCCTGAAGGACCGGCTGGTGAGCGCGGCCATCCACACGGACGTTCTGGGAAGTGACCACTGTCCGGTGGAAGTGGTGATCGGGGACTAAAGGAAAGGGTATACGAATCATGAATCTTGTAACGGCAGAGCATCTGACCAAATCATATACAGAACGGCTGATCCTCAATGACACGGATTTTTCCATCAACGAGGGAGATAAGATCGGCCTGATCGGCGTCAACGGCACTGGAAAATCCACGCTTTTAAAGCTGGTGGCAGGCCTGGAGGAGCCGGATACGGGGACCGTTGTCCGCGGGAGGAACCTGGATATCCGCTATCTTCCCCAGAATCCGGTATTCGAGGAGGGGGAAACGGTCCTGGAAAGCGTCCTCAGGGAAAACCGGAGCCGGTATCATGACCAGATCTGGGATCTGGAAAGCCAGGCAAAGGCCATGTTAAACCGGCTGGGGATCCCGGATCATGACCAGCAGATCGGACAGCTGTCCGGCGGCCAGAAAAAGCGTGCGGCCCTGGCGTCAGTCCTTTTATCGCCCACGGACCTGCTGATCCTGGACGAGCCCACCAACCATCTGGACAGCGCCATGGCGGACTGGCTGGAGGAGTATTTAAAGCGGTTTAAGGGCGCGCTGCTTATGATCACCCATGACCGGTATTTTCTGGACAGCGTCACCAACCGCATCGTGGAGCTGGATAACGGGAAGCTGTACAGCTACCAGGCCAACTACGAGGGATTCCTGGAGCTGAAGGCCGAGCGTATGGATATGGAGCAGGCGTCGGAGCGGAAACGCCAGTCCATCCTCCGGGTGGAGCTGGAGTGGATGAAGCGTGGAGCCCGGGCCAGATCCACCAAGCAGAAGGGGCGGATCCAGAGGTATGAGGCGCTCCGGGATGCCAAAGGGCCGGAAAAGGAGCAGGCTGTGGAAATGGAATCCATTTCCAGCCGTCTGGGAAGGACGACTGTGGAATTATCGGGGATCTGCAAGGCCTACGGGGACAAGGTGCTCATAAAGGACTATACGTATTTTTTCCTGAAAAATGACAGGATCGGATATATCGGCCCCAACGGCAGCGGAAAGTCCACGCTGATGAAGATCATCGCCGGATGGGAAGAGCCGGATTCCGGTACGGTGGAGATCGGCCAGACGGTGAAGATCGGATATTTTTCCCAGGAAAATGAGGACATGGATACCAGCCTTAAGGTCATCGACTATATCCGGAACGTGGCGGAGTACGTGCAGACAAAGGACGGGAGCATCAGCGCCTCCCAGATGCTGGAGCGGTTTTTATTCCCGTCGTCGGTGCAGTATACGGTGATCCAGAAGCTGTCCGGCGGTGAGCGGCGGCGGCTGTATCTGTTAAAGATCCTTATGAGCGCGCCCAATGTGCTGATCCTGGACGAGCCTACCAACGATCTGGACATTAAAACGCTGATGATCCTGGAGGATTACCTGGACAGCTTCCAGGGTATCGTCATCACCGTATCCCACGACAGGTATTTCCTGGACCGGGTGGTACGGCGGATCTTTGCTTTTGAGGGAGACGGCGTTCTCCGTCAGTATGAAGGCGGGTTTACGGATTATGCAGCCCGTAAGGCCGCGGAGGCTGAAGCGGAAGAGGAGAGCCGGGCGGACGTGAAGCCTGCGGCCCCTCCAAAGGAAAAGGGGCAGAGAACCCGCGGGCCGCAGAAACTGAAATTTACCTATAAAGAACAGAAAGATTACGAGACCATCGAGGCAGATATGGCGGCCCTGGAGGAGAAGATCGCAGGGCTTGAAGAGGAGATCCAGGCATCGGCCCGGGATTTTGTAAGGCTGAACCAGCTTATGGAGGAAAAGGAAAAGGCAGAGAAAGAGCTGGAAGAAAAGATGGACCGGTGGATGTATCTGGAAGAGCTGGCCGCGAAGATCGCAGAGCAGTAGGGATAGGCTTACAGACGTAGAATAGAACGGAGGACGGGATATGACGGGACGAAAGAACAGACATGAGCTCCTCTATCCATTGGGAGTAACGCCGACAGAAGAAGGGGCAAAGATCCTCGTACAGGCTGAGGGGAAAAAGGTAAGTCTCCTTTTATTCCGGAGAGGAGAAAAAAAGGCGGCGGAAGTCATCGATTTCCAGGAAAGGGACCGGGTCGGAGACGTCTGGTCCATGACCTTAAGGGGATATGATCTTGAAAATATGGAATACGGCTTCCAGTGCGACGGCCAGTGGATGCCGGACCCCTGTGCCAGGATGGTCACAGGCCGGGAAAAATGGGGAGACCTCTCCCGGGCCGGGAAGCCGGTGCGGGCCAGGCTTCTGACCGGGGAATTTGACTGGGAGGATGATGTGAGGCCGGAGATCCCATATTCTGACAGCATCATCTACCGGCTCCATGTGCGGGGATTCACAAAGCATAGATCCTCCGGCGTGAAAGACCGGGGAACCTTCGGCGGGATCCGGGAAAAGATCCCGTATTTAAAGGAACTGGGCGTAACGGCAGTGGAGCTTCTTCCAGTGACGGAGTTTGACGAGGTCATGGTCACAGAGCCTGCGGCCGGGATCCCGGGACAGAAGCCGGAGGCCACGGGGCGGATCAACTACTGGGGATACGGTCCGTCGTTCCTTTATGCACTGAAGACCTCCTATGGCTCCGGGGAGACCGAGCCTGAGAGAGAATTCAAGGAGCTTGTGAAGGCGCTTCACCGGGAAAATATGGAGTGCATCCTGGAGTTCTATTTTACAGGGAAGGAGTCTCCAGGCGACGTGCTCCACGTTCTCCGTTACTGGCTCCAGGAGTACCATGTGGACGGCTTCCGGCTGACGGGCTTTGCCCCCAGGGAGGCCATTGCCGGGGATCCGTTCTTACGGTGCACCAAGCTGTTTGCTGACAGCTGGGAGGAGGCCCTGGAAAGGCGGCCTAAAGCAGGATATCCCATGCCGGGAGACGGGAAGGTGACGCTGCGGGACAAGCACCTGGCGGAATACAACGGCCGATTTGAGGAGGGCATGCGGCGGCTCCTGAAGGGCGACGAGGGGATGTTAAACAGCCTGGCGTTCCATTCCAGAAGGAATCCGGCAGAATACGGCGTCATCAATTACATGGCCAATACCAACGGCATGACCATGATGGACATGGTCTCCTATGACCGGAAGCATAATGAGGACAACCATGAGGACAACCGGGACGGAACGGATCACAATTATTCCTGGAACTGCGGCGAGGAGGGCCCCACCAGGAAAAAAAGGATCCGGGACCTGAGAAGGCAGCAGCTCTGCAATGGGTTCCTTCTGCTGTTTTTAAGCCAGGGAACGCCGCTTCTGCTGGCGGGAGACGAATTTGGGAATTCCCAGGAGGGAAATAATAACGCGTACTGCCAGGATAACCGGATCTCCTGGCTGGATTGGAGGCTTCTGGAGACCAACCGTGACATCTTTGAATTTGTGAAGGGGCTTATTGCCTTCCGGAAAAAACATGGTGTATTCCATATGGAGAGGGAGCCCCGGATCATGGATTACAGATCCTGCGGACGCCCGGATGTTTCCTACCACGGCGAATACGTATGGCGTCCGGAGTTTGAGAATTTCCGCCGCCAGTTCGGGATCCTTTACTGGGGGGAATATGGAACGAAGGAGGACGGAAGCCAGGACGATACCATGTATGTACTTTATAACATGCACTGGGAGCCCCATGTATTCGGCCTTCCCCACCTTCCCAAAGGCCAGACCTGGCATATGCTTTACGATACGTCAAAGGGACCGGAAAGGGGCGTGTACGGAGAGGCTGCGGCTCTGGAACTGAAGGATCAGTCCCAGATCGCCATGATGCCGCGGAGCATCGTGGTCTTATGCGGACAGCCAGGAAACGGAGCGCCGGAGGAGGAAGGCAGCAGGGAGCTGCCCGCGCCGGCGGCCCCTTCCAGTCCGTCTGACATTTAGCCTGAAAAGCTCGGCGGTTCCGGGGGAGGTCAGCCCCCGGGAGTCAATGGAGCTGCCAAAAAGAAAAAACGGCCGGGGCACTGAAAAGGCGGCGTTGAACAGTTCTCAGCCTGTTTTTCAGCATCCCAGGCCGGATATGGCTTATTCGGGATAAATGAGGCGGTCCTCCTGGATATCCTCCAGCACCTCGTCGCAGAACTTCCGGGCCAGATACTTGGCCATGGGAAGGTTCATATCCAGGTAGTTGCCGCAGTCCCTGGCGGCTGCGCCGGGGATCTCCCCTTCAAAGTCCCGGATATAGGAAAACATTTCCTGAAGGAGAGGAACGATATCTGCGGATTCATAGTCTCCGGTCAGCAGAAGGTAAAAGCCGGTGCGGCAGCCCATGGGGCCGAAATAAAGGACCCGGTCCTTGTAAACCTTGTGGTTCCTCAGAAACGTGGCGCCCAGGTGTTCAATGGTGTGGATCTCTGCAGTATTCATGACAGGCTCATGGTTGGGGCGGGTCATACGGATGTCGAAGGTGGTGATCCGGGCGTCTCCCGCGGTATCCCGTCTGGATACATAGACGCCGGGCAGGAGTTTCAGGTGGTTGACAGTGAAGCTTGCGATCTTGTCCATAGATGGTTCCTTTCCTTTCTGTAAACAGTTCTGCTTCCATTATAACGGCAAAGCGGGAAGGATACAAGCCCCGATCCACTGCAATGAAGAGTGGACAATGGACGGAAAGTGTATTATAATATAAAAGAATTGTTTGAAAATACAGGGGGGCTGCTGCGAATGGGCGGGTTTTTATCTTCCTCCTTTGCGGCGGCCCCTGGAGAATGAAAACGAAATTTAAGGAGATAGATCAATGTTAGACGGAAAGAAAACTTTATTCAGCGGAATGCAGGCAACCGGTAACCTGACTCTCGGGAACTATCTGGGGGCTTTAAAGAACTGGGTGACGATTTCCGATGATTACCAGACCTTTTTCAGTGTCGTGGATATGCATTCCATCACTGTCCGTCAGGACCCGGCAGAGCTTAGAAAGCGCGCAAGAACACTTCTGACTCTTTATATTGCCGCCGGACTTGACCCGGAGAAAAACTGCATTTATTACCAGTCCCATGTATCGGGACATGCGGAGCTGGCCTGGATCTTAAACTGCTTTACCTATATGGGCGAGCTGAACCGGATGACCCAGTTCAAGGACAAGGCTGCCAAGCATGCCGACAATATCAACGCGGGCCTGTTCACGTACCCGGTGCTCATGGCCGCAGATATCCTGCTGTACCAGGCGGACGTGGTGCCGGTGGGGATCGACCAGATGCAGCACTTAGAACTCACCAGGGACATTGCCATCCGCTTCAATAATATCTACGGAGATGTGTTCACGGTTCCGGAGGCCTATATCGGAAAGGCCGGAGCAAAGATCATGAGCTTACAGGATCCGGCGAAAAAGATGTCCAAGTCCGATGAAAACCCCAATGGCAGCATTTATCTCATGGACGATCCAGATACCATTATCCGCAAGTGCAAGAGAGCTGTGACGGATTCCGAGGGTATCATCCTGTACCGCGACGAGCAGCCGGGCGTTAAGAACCTGATCGACATCTACTGCGCATGTACCGGAAAGACACCGGCAGAGGTAGAGAAGGAATTCGATGGAAAGGGCTACGGCGATTTCAAAATGGCCGTGGGCGAGGCCGTGGGCGATGTATTAAAGCCACTCCAGGACCGGTTTGCAGATCTCAGCAAGAACAAAGAATATCTGGATAAGGTGATCAAGGAGAATGCGGAGAAGGCATCGTATTTCTCCAATAAGACCCTTAGAAAGGTCCAGAAAAAAGTGGGCTTCCCGGAACGCATCCGCTAGGAAACCGGTGAGGAGGGCTTTATGAAGCTTTTGACCTATGCCATAAATAAAAAAGAGCTGACAGGGGTACTGAACCGGGAAGGGACCTTTGTGTATCCCCTTTCTGCGGCGGGAATGGAATACCGGACCATGAAGGAGGTCATACGGGAGATCGGGCCGTCGGAGCTGGAGCTCCTGGATCATATTTCCGGTCTTCCTCCCTATGAGGTATCCAACGCCGCGCCTCTGGAGGACATAAAGATCATGGCCCCGATCCCGGTGCCGGATCAGGACATCATCTGCCTGGGGATCAACTATCTGGCCCATGCCGAAGAGTCCGCCAGGTTTAAAAAGGAAGCGTTTTCCAAGCCGGACCAGGCGGTGTACTTTTCCAAGCGGGTCAACCGGGCTACGGATCCCGGTGATGGGATCCCATCCCACAAAGAGCTTACGAGCCAGCTGGACTATGAGGCAGAGCTGGCGGTGATCTTGAAAAAGGATGCGAAGGACGTGGCTTTGGAGGATGTGGAGGATTATATTTTCGGTTATACCATTATGAACGACGTCAGCGCCAGGGAGGTGCAGACGGCCCACAGACAGTGGTATTTCGGAAAGAGCCTGGACGGATTTACGCCCCTGGGGCCCTGGATCGTCACCGCCGACAGCGTGGAATTTCCGCCGAAGCTCAAGATCCAGTCCTGGGTCAACGGAGAACTGCGCCAGGATTCCAACACGGATCAGTTCATTCACGGGATCGCAGAAGTGGTCAGTGAGCTGAGCCGCGGCATGACCTTGAAGGCCGGTACCATCATCGCCACCGGAACGCCAGCAGGCGTGGGAATGGGCTTTGATCCGCCCAGATTCCTCAAACCGGGAGATGTGGTCGAGTGCATGATCGAGGGGATCGGAACACTGAAAAATCCGGTGGTGGAGTAGGGGGAAGAACATTTCCCTGCTCCCAGCGGCATGGCTGCCTTCGCGGATCTTCTGGACAGACAGGAGCTTTGGGATGCTGAAGGGACCGGGCCGCTCCGGAACAGAACAGAATCATATAGAAGCAGAGTTTGCCATGAAGGGAACGCACCCGCCGCAGGCGGGGCTTTCTTTTCATGGCTTTTTCAAAATAGCGGGATCGGCTGGTGAATTTGGGTCCGCACCGCAGGCTTCTGGGCTTTTGGAGAAGACTTCTGGGCCTGTACCGCAGGCTTCTGAACTTTTGGAGCAGATCTTTGCGCCTGCAACCGCAGGATTGGGCATAGGATGGATCTAGGGGAGCCAGTGCCCAAAATTCCATGGGAATTTCGCGGAAACTGTGTATTTTGAAGTTAAAATTGGGCATAGAATGGCCTTTTTCTAGTGTATGCCCAAAAAATCGGATTTTTTGGGTATTTTCTTTAGAAAATCAAGCCTTATGCCCACCCCCCGGAAATCCGATGGTTAGAATGGGGTAAAGGAGAAGAATGCATATGGAAGATATACGGACCATGCTGAACCGGGTGGCATCTGGGGAGCTTTCTGTGGACCAGGCGGTCCTGGAGCTGAAAAAAGAGCCGTTTTTGGAGGCAGGCTTTGATGAACTGGGGTTTGCCAAGTTAGATACCCACCGGCGTCTGCGTCAGGGGATCGCTGAGGTGATTTACGGAGCGGGAAAAACTGCGGAGCAGATCGCCGGGATCGTGGAGGCGATGAAAAAGCGCGGCCAGGAACTGGTCCTAATCACACGGATGGACCCGGAAAAGGCCCGTTATACGGAAGAACTCCTGAAACAGAAGTTTGAGGATGGAGCCGGCTTCCGGTATTTTGACGGTACCGGGATCGGCATATGCGGAGATTTTCCGGAAAAGGACGGAGTCGGTACGGTCGTGGTCGCCACTGGAGGGACCAGCGATATTCCGGTGGCCGAGGAGGCAGCCCTGACGGCCGAGGCCCTGGGGAACCAGGTAGAACGGCTTTATGATGTGGGGGTTGCGGGCCTGCACCGCCTGGTGGCGCATATGGATACCATCATGAGCGCCCGGGTGATCATCGCCATCGCTGGAATGGAGGGGGCTCTGGCCAGCGTCATTGGCGGCCTGGCGGACTGCCCGGTCATTGCAGTTCCCACCAGCATTGGCTACGGCGCCTCATTTCACGGCGTCTCAGCCCTGCTTTCCATGCTGAATTCCTGCGCCAGCGGGGTCAGCGTGGTAAATATAGACAATGGATTCGGGGCCGGATATCTGGCCAGTATGATCAATCATATGAAGGGATAGAGGAGGAAACAGAATGAGGACGATTTACCTGGACTGCGGCATGGGAGCTGCGGGAGATATGCTCATGGCGGCGCTTTTAGAACTGTGTCCGGAAAAGAAGGAAGAATTCCTTGGAAAAATGAATGGACTGGGTCTGCCTGGCGTGAAGGTGGAGGCGGAACCGGCCGTAAAATGCGGGATCACGGGAACACATATGAATGTGACTGTTTTTGGAGAGGAAGAGGAGAGCGAGGACGTTCATGATCATGGACACGCCCACACCCATTCCCATGAAGCCTGCGAATCCATTGCCGCTGACGGGCTTCACAGCCATGTCCACAGTCACGACGGCCATGGTCACTCCCACCATCACCATCATCATTCCACCATGGCAGACATCGCCTCCATCATTGACGGCCTGGATATTCCGGCCCCGGTGAAGGAAGACATGAAGGCAGTTTATGCCCTGATCGCCGAGGCCGAGTCCCATGCCCACGGAATGCCGGTGGACCAGATCCATTTCCATGAGGTAGGTACCATGGATGCGGTGGCAGATATTGCAGGCGTATGTCTTCTGTTCCATGAACTGGGAGCGGATCAGATCATCGCCTCTCCGGTCCATGTGGGAAGCGGACATGTTCACTGTGCCCATGGGATCCTTCCAGTCCCGGCTCCGGCCACGGCCCATATTTTACAGGGGATCCCCGTATACAGCACCCAGGTACAGGGAGAGCTCTGCACGCCCACCGGTGCGGCCCTCTTAAAGCATTTTGTCAAAGAATTCCGGGAAATGCCGGTGATGACCACGTCAAAGATTGGATACGGCATGGGTAAAAAGGATTTCGAGCGGGCCAACTGTGTCCGGGCTTTTCTGGGGGATACCGCTGAGACTGGAGACGAGATCGCAGAGCTGTCCTGCAATCTGGACGACATGACTGCCGAGGCCATTGGCTTTGCAGAGGAGGCGCTGTTTGAAGCCGGAGCCCTGGAGGTCTATACGATCCCTGTGGGGATGAAAAAGAGCCGTCCAGGTATCCTTCTGACCTGTATGTGCAGACGGGAGGACGAAGAAAAGATGGTGGAGCTGCTGTTCCGGCACACCACGACGCTGGGAGTCCGGGAGCATATCAGCCGGAGGTTCACCCTGAAGCGCCGGGAGGAAACTGTGGAAACGGCTTATGGACCCGTGCGGAAAAAGATCTCCCAGGGCCATGGCGTTACCAGAGCCAAGCTGGAATATGAAGATCTGGCCGCCATTGCGAAAAAAACAGGCCGGCCTCTGGAGGAGATCCGGAAAGAGATAGAAAAATAGAGAAAAGATTAAATCCAATCCAGACTCCGATCTGGTCAGGGTATAGACTTTTTTCTCCAGCTGTGTTAATATATCTATAAAAATACATGTGTACAAACGGAAAGGGCTGTTGCAAAAGAGAGGGTTCTGAGCTTCCTCTTATCGTTGTTCGCTTGCTTTCGCTTACACCAGTCCGCTCAGAGCGGATGATATCCGCCTCGATGCGGACTGGTATTCTCGGACTGCGGACAACTGATAAGGGAAAGTCGTTCCGCTTTCCTTTTGCAACAGCCCCGTTTGTTATAGAAACAGAGGAACGATGGGGGATGGCTCTGGAAATAGCTAATAGAAATAGGAAATATGCCGATAATAGAAAACGAGACTGGACGAAGGGGAGATTCTATGGCAAACATTTTACAGGTAACCAATCCTGCTTTAAATACAGAGACAAGAAATATTGGAAATAATCCGGCGTTAAACAATCCTCTGGCCGGACAGGAGATCAAAAACCCAGTGGATCCATCCAGAGTTACCCGTGCAGACGGCCGGGATAATGGCCAGAACGACGGTATGGCTGGAGACAATGGGTTTGGAGTTGCCGGTTATGACAGTAATTATGGAGCCTTTATCCAGCGTCTGGCCCAGGGAACCAATCTGACGGAACTTCTGGGAGACTTATTTGGCGGGAGCCGCCTGATGGCAAAGGGGGACGAACAGGTAAGAGAGCTGGTCAGCCAGCTGCTTACCTCTGTCCGTTTCAGCAGTCCGGAGGAACTGGCGGGCTTTCTGAGAGACCAGGCGGCAGGACAGGCGAAGTTTTCGGGACCTTTTTTTGACAAGATGAGATCCCTTTTACTGAACGGTACATCTGCTGGCTTAAAGGATTCGGCCATGGAGTTCCTGCGGGCATATAATGATTTTTCAGCGGGGCGGCACCTGCTGGGTCAGATGAGGTCTCTGTCGGAGACCCTTTCCTCCATGCTGATCCCTTCGGTCAGGGAGGAGTTCGGGAAGCTTCTTCAGGAGATGGACTGGGCGGCAGAAAATGGACAGACAGAAAAGAATGTTTCTGTTTTATATGGAAAACTGATCCCGTTTTTATCCCGTTATGTGGCGCGGACCCATGATTATGGAGGAGTACGCAGCATGGCGATGCTGCTGATCTTCCGGGGGGGCCAATACGAAAACGGTGAGGAAAAGAATCTGACCAGACTGTTTGAACGTATGGCAGTGAACCGGGAATTTGCCCGCTTCTTTCCAGAGGAGCCGGCTGCTCTCCTGGAAAGCCTGCTCCGGGGGGACAGATCCCAGAGCAGGGAGTTTGCCGATGCGTTTTCCACCATGCTTTTGCGGGGAATGAACGGTGAGGCAGGACTGGAGCAGGTTCAGCCTTTTTACCAGCTTTTAAATGGCCTTCTTTTAAATGAAAGTGTTTACCTTCCCTTGATGCATCTGCTGCTCCCGTTTCAGTATGAGGACCGGGAGGTCATGTCTGAAATGTGGATCGACCCGGATGCAGAAAAAAGAGGGGAGGAGGAAGCTGGCGGACGCAAGATCAAATTCCTGCTCCGGTTTGATATTCAGGAGACAGGAAGCTTTGAAATGGCGGTATCCGTCCAGGAACGGAAGGTTAAGATGGGACTTTCCGTACCTCCTGCGCTGATGGATCAGAAACAGGAGATCCAGAAAAAAATGACAGAGATTTTCCGGAACAATGGAATGGAGATCAATCAGCTGTTTGTGAAGGAAAAACGGGGAGAGGCAAGGCTGGAGGAGGTTTTCCCGGAGATCCTTAGAAAGGAGAAGGCCATTAATGTCAGAGTTTGACCGTTTATTGGAAAAAAGAGCTGTGGCGCTGCAGTATTCTCCGGACCAGGACCAGGCTCCGGTCGTGGTGGCGTCCGGAATGGGGCATATGGCAGAGCGGATCACAGAGGTGGCCATTCGGGCCGGGGTTCCGGTATATGAGGATAATTCCCTGGCATCCCTGCTGGGACAACTGAAGCTGGGGGCGTCCATACCCGAAGAGCTATACCAGGCAATCGTGGATATTTATATTTATTTTTTAGGCTATGGACAGAATCGTGCAGATGATGGGAAGGAGGCGGACGCAGATGCCTTACAGGAAACCAATGAAAAAGAAAAGTAAAGGAATGCTGGCTGCTGTATGCCTGGCATACGGACTTTGCCAGCTGTCTGTACCCATGACAGCATGGGGGGCAACGAAACCGATCTCAACTGTGACAATTAAGGTGAAATCAAAACTGGAGCCTGGGATGCATCTTCCCGATATCAACATAGACGGAAGCAGTTCAGACGGGGAGGTTTCGGTCAGCGAAAGCGATAATAAATATGATGTAATAGACGCACAGTGGGTGGACCGCAGCAGCCGGGAACTAAAGATCTCTGATGAACCGCAGATGCGTGTGACACTGGAGCCGACGGACGTGGGAGAAAATTACTTTCCCGCAACGTATAAAAGCTCCAGTGTAAAAATAAGCGGAGGCAGCTTTGTATCTGCCAGACGGGATGGGGATAATCTGGTGGTGACGCTGAGGGTCAAGGGCGTGCAGGGCGAATATGGACAGCCGGAGGACGCTTACTGGAATGAAAACCGCCTTGGGGAAGCCCGCTGGGAGAAGCCGGAGGATACCTCCGGATATTATGAGGTACAGCTTTACCGGGAAGGAAAACGAGTACATAAGGTGAATAAGACCAGCTCCCAGCAGTACAATTTTTACCCTTATATGACGGTAAAGGGCGAGTATACCTTCCGGGTCCGTTCGATCCCGGCGACGGACTCCCAGAAAAAATACGGTGAGGAAAGCCAGTGGACAGAATCGGGAGAATTGTCCATTACAGATCGCTACGTTTCGGATGGAAAAGGAAAGGATGACCAGAAGCAGTGGTCAAAGCCTGGGGCATCACATCAGACCGGGTGGTTCAAGGAAAAGGATGTATGGAGACTGCGCCTGCCAGATGGCCGCATCTGCCGCAGCGAGTGGTATATGATGAATGGGCTGTGGTATCATTTTGATGAAAACAGCGTCATGCAGACTGGATGGATCCAGGACGGAGGCAAGTGGTATCATTTGTGGGGAGATGGCCAGATGACAGTAGGATGGGCCAGGATCAATGACAGATGGTATTATTTCTATCCGCTGCCTGAGGAAGGAAAGGTACAGGGGGCGATGGCAGAGCCGGGCTGGAGAGTAATCGGCGGGAACTATTATTATTTCAATGCCGACGGATCTATGTATAAGGGATGGCTGCTTGAGAACGGACGCTGGTACTATCTGAACACATTGGAAAACAGCCTGGAAGGAGCGATGTTTACCGGCTGGCTCGAGCGAGACGGCAAAACATATTTCCTGGATCCCAATGGCGCTATGGTGCAGGGATGGAACCAGATTGCCGGAAGCTGGTATTACTTCTATCCCGGTTCGGGAGAAATGGCAAGAAATACCCATGTTGACGGATTTTACGTGGATGCCGATGGGATATGGAGATAAGGAGGCTGTTTATGCTGCGTGTGAAAAACAGGACGAGCAGTCCGCAGGAGAAAAAGATCAGAGGCTTTATATGCTGTCTGGGATGTACAGCGGCATTGGGGCTGGGATTCTCTTTTTGTCTGCCCTGGGGGCCGGCCAGCCAGGTATGGGCGGCAGAGAGCAGTGTGATCGAAAGCCTCAGTGTAACCGTTGATCCGGTCTGGGGAGAACCAGAGGAGATCCGTGAACCGCAGATCAAAGTCAGCGGAAAGGGCATCTCTCTGACAGGAGTAGAATACAGAACAGACCTGGAGGATTGGAGGCCTGGAAAAGAAGTACGGATAGAGCTGGATATTACAGCGGATGAGGGGAAGCATGTACCTAATTCCCTAAAGGAGTCTGAGTGTAAGGTGAAAGGCGCTGAGTTCGTTTCTGCCAGGGCGCAGGACGACCGCACGCTCCGGGTGAGGGTGGATTATGTTCCTGTCTGTGTGCTTGGAGAAACAGAGGAGGCGGGATGGAGCGACCTGAATCCGGGAAAAGCGGTATGGAAACGGGTCAGATACGCGCCAGGATATTCCCTGACTCTGTATGGCAATGATAAGTCTGTGAAGAAGATGACGGTGACGGACAACAGCGTGGATCTGGGGTCTTACATGAGGAAGAATCCGGATAAATATTATTATTATGAGGTGAAGGCAGTTCCTGTCACAAATCTTCAGAAAAAATATCTGAAAGAGGGAGAGACGATCATTTCCAAAGAAAGGCTCCTGGACGAGGAGGCGCTGACGGCTGCTCCAGAATTTTCTTATGGAGAGATGGACAATGGTTCCATAAAAGGAGATCATTACATTTATCCCAATGGATCAAAGGCGGCGAATACCTGGAAACTGGTCGATGGAAAGTGGTATTACTTTGGCCCGGACGGCAGACGTACCAGGGGATGGCTGAATTATGGAGGCCGGTGGTACTATATGAGCGGAGACGGGATCATGCGGACTGGGTGGATCCAGATGGAAAACGGCTCCTGGTATTACTTGAACCCGGACGGAGCCATGGCTACATATTGGATCCAGCTATCTCCTAATGAATGGTATTATCTCAGCGGAGACGGACGGATGCGGACCGGGTGGAGATCTTTTGGAGACGGCTCCTGGTGTTATTTTAATTCCAACGGAACAATGGCTGCTGGCTGGATCCAGCCGTCGCCTGGCCAGTGGTACTATATGAACCGGGACGGACGGATGCAGACCGGCTGGCTGTCGCCCGGAGACGGCTTCTGGTATTATCTGAACCCCAACGGGGTGATGCATACAGGATGGCTCTGGTATAACGACGCCTGGTATTATTTATATGGAAACGGCAGTATGGCCGTCAATACTATCATCGACGGCTGGCAGATCGGGCCAGACGGCAGAGCAGGAAAGGAGTCATAACATGCATGAGATCACCTCTGCGGTACAGGCGCAGAATCTCTTAAAGGAAAATCCGGCAGGGCAGGCAGCCCAGAGAGCCGGGCAGATCGATTTCCAGACGGTCATGGAACAGCAGAAAACCGGCGGCTCCGTTCCGATGGATGCGATCTTTGAGGCCGCAGGAGAGCGGTACAGCATTTCTCCCAGGCTTTTAAGGGCAGTGGCAAAGGCTGAATCCGGATTCAATCCCAGAGCCAGATCCGGAGCGGGAGCCATGGGCGTTATGCAGCTGATGCCAGCTACGGCCCGCTCTTTGGGGGTAACGGATCCCTATGATCCCTGGCAGAACATCATGGGAGGCGCAAAATACCTGAAGGAGAAGCTGGATCAGTTCGGCGACGTGAGCCTTGCCCTGGCGGCTTATAACGCCGGGCCTGGAGCTGTAAGGAAATACGGCGGGATCCCGCCATACCGGGAGACGCAGAATTATGTGCGGAAGGTAATGGCCGATTATACGGGGGAGGAGCCGGTTTTTGCCGGCCAGATGGCGCAGACCGGCCTCTTTCCGGCGGCCCTTTATATGGAGGCAAGTCCAGGAGCGGATGGCAGGTCCAGTCTCCAGGGACCGGACTGGCTTTCGGCCATGGCTCTTTTAAGCAGCGGCTCTGGCAGAACATTCGATCTGGCGGCCCTTTACGGCCAGGTTCAGGATGGGGAGCTTAAAGGCGAGGACTGGGCCAATCTGGTCCAGATCGCAAGGCTGCAGATGATGATGGATTCCAACAAAGATACAGGATCCCTGCTGTAAGCGACAGGATCGATTGAGATTGACATAAGGAGGAACAATATGCAGATACAGAACAATCTTCCATCTATGAACGCATCAAGAAATCAGTCCATATCCGAGCGGAAGATCAGAAAGTCTTTGGAGAAGCTTTCGTCGGGCTTCCGGATCGTCCGGGCGGGGGATGACGCCGCCGGCCTGGCAATTTCTGAGGGCATGAGAAGTCAGATCAACGGCTTGAACCAGGCAATGCGAAATGTCAACGACGGCATCGGTTTGACCAATGTGGGGGACGGAGCGTTGACCGAAGTACACGCCATACTCCACCGGATGGAAACATTGGCCACAGAGGCGGCCAATGGTACATACACTCAGGATGCCAGGGACAATATCGACATGGAGCGGAAGGAACTGCTGGCAGAGATCGACCGCATTGCAGAGAATACCAGCTATGCGGGGATTCCCCTGTTTTCAAAAAAAGCGGCAGGAGCGCAGGTCAACCCGCCGCTGCCAGAAAGGGATCAGCCAAACGATATTCCTCTTCAGATCGGAGCATCCAAGGCAGAGACTCTGGATGTGGAGTGTTATTATATAGGGAGCAGGGAGCTGCTGCTGGATAAGACGGATTTTACGACTGTGGAAAAGGCCAATGAGTCCCTTGGCTATATTGAAGATGCCATTGAGGCGGTATCGGATGTGCGGGCGTCTTTTGGCGCTACTTACAGCCACCTGGTATGTACAGACAACAATCTGGGAGTAACAGCGGAAAATATGGCGGCGGCGGAAAGCCGGATCCGGGACGCCGAGATCGACCAGGAATTTATCAATTATACGAAAACAAACGTTGTCCTTCAGGTTTCCACGGCGATGCAGGCCCAGGCCAATGCGCTGCCGGATATGGTTTTAAAAATTTTAAATAATTAGCTTATATATTTCCGGCAACGGCCGATAAGTATAGGTGAGTAGGGAGATGAACCGGTTTTACGAGGGCCCGCGGAAGCCGGTCAAGCAGTGGAAGGGATGCCGCTGTGAAATGTCTCAAAATCGAAAGGAGATAAAACTTTATGAGAATTCAGCACAATATTGCAGGTCTTAACTCTTACAGAAACTTAGGCGTGAACCAGAGAAACTTAAGCAAGAACCTGGAGAAGCTTTCCTCCGGTTTCAGAATCAACCGCGCAGGCGATGACGCTGCTGGTCTTGCAATTTCTGAGTCCATGCGTTCCCAGATTAATGGTCTGAACCAGGCTGCCAAGAACGCAGACGATGCTATCGGTCTGATCCAGACAGCAGAGGGTGCTCTGACTGAGACTCACTCCATGCTTCAGCGTCTGAAAACTCTGGCTACCCAGGGCGCTAACGGTACCTATGATACCACTGCAAGAGGCAATATTAAGCAGGAGATCGATGACCTGGTGAAGGAAATCGACCGTATTTCAGAGTCTACCGATTTCAATGGCGTAAAACCGTTAAAAGATGGTACCAATTTTACATTCCAGATCGGTGCAACAAAAACTGAGGTAATGGACTTTGCGTCTACTGGTATGGACGCTACTACCCTTGGTGTTAATGACCTTAAGGTTGATACTACTACAAATGCTAACACTGCAATTGAAACCATTGATGCTGCAATCGATCAGGTTTCCACATACCGTGCAACCCTCGGTGCAAAACAGAACCGTCTGGAGCACACTGTAAATAACTTAAATGTTACTGCTGAGAACATTACTGCCGCTGAGAGCCGTATTCGTGATACTGATATGGCAGACGAGATGACAGCGTTCACAAAGAACAACATTCTGTCCCAGGCAGCTCAGTCCATGCTGGCTCAGGCCAACGCTCAGCCGCAGGGTATCTTAAGTCTCCTGCAGTAATTTCTCAACTTGATTCGGCTGTCTCTGACACCGGATCTCTAATAGGTATGATTTATAGGGCCTACATAAGTAGGCCCTTTTTTGTATATATACGCAAAATAGGACTGACAGGAGAGTTTGTTTAAGAAGAAACAGTACGCAGAAATAGAATGAAACAGCCAGAATAGAATTTTGGAAAGAGAGGTAGCGCCTGTGAAGGGATTGTCCCAATGTATGATCGTAAAAAACGAGGAAAAGAATATCCGGAACGCCCTTTCCTGGGGCAGGGGAATTGCAGACGAACAGATCGTGGTGGATACGGGAAGCTCAGACCGGACAATGGAGATCGCCCGGGAAATGGGGGCAAAGGTGTATTCCTTTCCCTGGACGGAGGATTTTTCGGCAGCCAAGAATTTTGCCATCCGTAAGGCCCGGGGACGATGGATCGCCTTTTTGGATGCGGATGAATATTTTGGTGAAGAAGATGTGAAGAAGATCCCGGAACTTCTTAAGACGCTGCCGCCGGGGCAGACTGATGGCCTTATGGTCAGTATGATACAGCTGGATGGACAGGGGAACGCGTCTGCAGGCGGCACCCAGGTGCGCCTTTTCCCAAACCGTGGGGATCTTCGTTACCGGCGGCGGATCCACGAGCAGCTGGCCCGGGAAGACGGAAAAATACTCCAGCTGGTTGACGCCACAGAGATTCTGACAGTATTCCATACGGGATATGCGGATATCGGGGACCTGCAGAAAAAAAAATATGAACGGAATATCCGGCTGATCCAGAGGGAGTTGGAGGATCATCCGGACGATCATGAGATGCTTGGTTATCTGGGGGATGTGTACTACGGGGCGGAGCAGTGGGAGCAGGCGGAGGAGGCCTATGAAAAGGCCATCGCTGCAATGCCCAGGCAGCTTGTATCCGGCGACCAGAGAAGTGCGGTGACCTTTTTGAATCTGATCAGGATCCGTGATCAGAAGGATCTGCCAGAGGAGCAGGTCGTGACCCTGTATGAGCAGGCCACGGCCAGGGAGGACCTTGGAAAGGATGCGGATTTTGAGTATTTTCTGGCCTGGTGGTATCTGAGGAGGGACCGCCGCCTGGAGGCGCTGCCGTATCTGACCCGGGCAGTTGAGAAGCTGGAGCGGTACGGAACCTTCGGAAGGGCTTTATATGCCGCAGCTGCGTTACAGCAGATCTATGAGCAGACCGCCGTATGCCAGCGCGCGGCAGGAAATCTCCCGGAGGCGATCAGGCAGGCCACGGCAGTGCTGCAGGCCGACCCCTGGTCTATGACGGCCCTCTGTGTGCTGCTTGAAAGTTTTCATATGGGAGGTGTGTCCGCCTCGCAGGCGGATCAGTTCTTAGATCGGATCTATGTTAAAAACAGTCTGAAAGCAAAAGTATTTTTGATGCGCAGTGTGAAAAAGGCGGAATGGGCGGAATTGGAAGCGTTGTTTAGGAAGCGGATGTCGCCGGAGGAATTGGCTTGTTTTGACCGTTCTGTGGAGAAGGGAAATTAATAAAGACAGAAAAAGGAAGCGCCTCTGCGGGACCTGTCTTAACGGCTGACAGCCCACAGAGGCGCTCCGCTGTCGGAGACCCGTTTTAATTCGTTCATGATCAGATCCAGATCCCAGGTTTTTTTGCAGTTCTCCATGTTGGCGGGATCTGCGATGGATACGGTTCCATCTTCTGTGGTCTGGGTGATGATGATAAAATGCCCTTTCTGTGTAAATGTGCCCGGCCCCATGAGAGCGATCAGAATGTGTCCAGAGTCCAGGAGCGCGGCTGCATTGGCGGCAGAGCGGTCTTTAACGGATTCAATGGTCAGGCCATAGGAGGACAGAGCGTCAGGGATCAGGGAGCGGTATGAGCCTCCCTGGGGGGCATAATGGCCATGTTTTGCAGCCCAGTCGGCCATATCTGCGGGAGTCATGGGAGTCTGCTGAGGGGAAAAGCTGCTGACCAGCATAGCAGTGACCGTTGGACCGCAGCCGTAGGTATGCATGGGGTCGGCTCCTCCGTACAGGTGATCCCGCCAGCGGGCGTCTCCCTGGTTGTAGTAGACCATGGGACCCAGGGAGGTTGGCAGCGACGCGTTGTAGGTGGAGCTGCCATCAGAAACAGGTTCGGTGACAATGTCCCAATCTCCGCTTCCTATATCCGCTTCTTCGGGAGAAGGGGAGGGATCCACAGTCTCCGATGGGCTGCTGCCGGAATCCGCAGGGAGAGAGGGAACGGGCGGTTTTGCCGCAGTACGGCGGTCAGTGGCAGCGTTTGCTGCCATGGATATAGAATTGTCCAGCCTTTCCAGCTCAGAATGTACGACAGAAGCACTGTAACGGATTCCGGAAGCCATTTTCTGCGGAAGCTCCGGGAAGATCGTGACCGTCAGACTTCCGAGAAAGCAGGCGGACGATACGGCGATTCCACGGATAAGAAGCTGCCGCAGTTTTTCATCTTTCATTTCTGGAGTAAGATTCTTTTTTTGTTTCCTTGAAATCAGACTCCTTTTTTTCACAAACAATCACCTTCTAAAATCATTCATTGTTCCTGCTGCCTGGCTGCGGCCAGGGGAAAGCTAGAAAACAGACAGTCGGCTCAGGACGGCCTGTGCGATGGCATCCAGAGGAAGCTGCCGGCAGACAGCGCCGATTTTCCAGGCTTCCATGGGCATCCCGTAAACGACACAGCTGTCCTTATCCTGCCCGATGGTAAAGGCGCCGTTTTTACGCATGCGGAGAAGCCCGGCAGCTCCGTCGGAGCCCATACCGGTCAGAAGGACGCCGATGGCCCGGTCGCGCGCATGCATAGCCACAGAGTCGAAAAGAACATCGACAGAGGGCCGGTGCCCGTTGACCTTTTCTCCTGGCTGGACGCTGACGGAATAGGAGTTGCCCAGGGGGACCAGACGCATCTGCATGCCCCCGGGAGCGAGCAGGATCCGTCCAGGGGAAAGATGATCCCCGTTTTTTGCTTCCCGGACCTCCATGGCACAGATCCGGTTCAGCCGCTCGGCGTACATGGCGGTAAAGCCGGCGGGCATATGCTGGGTGATCACGACGCCGGGGGTCTTTGCCGGAAAATTCCGGACGATTTCCAGGATTGCCTCAGTGCCGCCAGTGGAGGCTCCTATGGCGATCACGGGAGGAAGGAGATGGCTGGCTCCGGGCTTTTTTGCCTCTGTAAAAAGTGAAGACCGATGCGCGGAAGCTCCGGGAACTGTTCCTGTCATCGGCCGCTGGGGGGCTATTGGCGGAGCAGAGGAGGAGGGGAGGTGTACCCTCGCCTTTGCTCCCATGACCAGCTTAGTTTTTAAAGTATTTAAGAAAATTGTTTTTGACAAGCCGTTCTGATCGTCTGGTTTTCTGACAAAATCAACGGCTCCGGCCTCCAGGGCGTCAAAGACCCTCAGGTTGAGGGAGGATACTAAAATGACCGGGACCGGATGGGATGGAAGCAGTTTCTTTAAAAAATCAATGCCGGACATCCCTGGCATTTCAATATCCAGTGTGAGAATATCCGGCTTTAAACGGGGAATCTTCTGGTTGGCTTCATAAGCGTTTCCCGCAAAGCCGACGACTTCAAACCGGGGATCCTCGGAAAGGGACCGGATCAGCCAGCTGCGGTAGACGATCGAATCGTCAATGACCATAACACGGATCATTTCAGGCATGTTTTTCACCTCCTGGACGGCGTTCCTGGCCCGGCAGACGTTTTTGATAGATGGCGGGATGAAGATACTGGTAAGGACACTGTCCTTTGTCAATTCCCTCAGAATGCCCGATAAACAGGTAGCCGCCGGGTACTGTGGCCTGGAAGAAGCGTTGTACCAGCGCTTCCTTTGTGGGACGATCAAAATAGATCATAACATTCCGGCAGAAAATAAGATCGAATTTTCGTTTGAAATGGATGGGTTCCATTAAGTTAAAGGTACGAAAGATCACATTCTGCCGTAAGGAAGGAGAAACCGTATACTGGCCGGGACCTGTCTGGATAAAGTATTTTTTCTGCCACTCCATTGGAAGCTCTGCCAGGGATTCGGATGTATAGGCCGGAGACTGGGCGGTGGAAAGTACATTCTGCGAAATGTCGGTGGCCAGGATCCTGGTATCCCAGTTTCCAGGGAGGGAAGAAAAAAATTCTTTCAGGTACATGGAAATCGTATAAGGTTCTTCTCCGGAAGAACAGCCGGCGCTCCAGATGGACAGGGTATGATCCTGGGCGTGGCGGGCGGCCAGCTCGGGCAAGACTACTTTCTGGAGAAAGTCAAAGTGTTCTTTTTCCCGAAGAAAGTAGGTGTAATTCGTAGTCAGCCGGTTCAGCATGGCAGAGACCATTTCCGGATTTTTTCCGGAAATGATCTCGTCGGTGTACTGGGTAAAATCACGGTAGCCCTGCTGGATCAGCATATTGTTCAGACGGCTGGAGATCAGCTGTTTTTTCTTGCTCAGATCAATGCCGTAAGAGTTTTTGACGTAGGTATAAAGGCGGGTAAAATCAGAATCAGTCAGCTGCATAAGGACCTCCTTACAGATCTGACTGGAGGCTGGATTTTCCTGCCAGCGAATTGCAGTCAAACGACATTAATACGCTGCCGTCCTCCATGGTCACCATCCCGTCCAGCAGCTTCTGCTGGCGTTTTACCGGGATAGGCCGCACATGGCTCAGATCGATATCCACGACCTGACGCACGGAGTCCACAACAATACCGATGGGGATCTCATCTACATTCAGCACAATGATACACGTTTTACTGGTGTATTCCAGAGATGGTTTTCCCATACACTCACGGATGTCCACAACCGGGAGGATCTGTCCGCGCAGGTTTAAAATCCCTTTTACATGACCAGGCACCAGAGGAAGATGGGTAATGGAGCAGTCGTTGATGATCTCTGTCACGTAATTTGTGCTTAAAAAGAGGGTAAGCCCTCCGGATTCAAAGGTAAGGCAGCGTTCTACGGAAGAGGCCTCTTCCGCAGCAGACTTTTCCGCCAGAATTTCGTTGGGTTCAGACATAACGTTCCTCCTGTTACGCGTTTTCGATTGCTGCCAGGTACAGGTTGACGATATCCAGGATCAAGCTGATATTGCCGTCGCCCAGGATCGTACAGCCAATGATACCGGCGTCTTTAAGTCCATAGTCGTTGAGGTAGGTGGGCAAGGGCTTTACCACCACCTGCTGTTCTCCGATCAGGTCGTCTACAAACAGGCAGTAAGAACGGTCGTTTGCTTCTACCCACAAAAGGATCCCCTCTTCAATGTGAGTGACCTGGGCATCCAGGCCATAGAAGGTATGGAGGCGGATAATGGGATAGAAGCTGCCCATGCGTTCCACCATTTCGTTGCCGTACTCATCCAGGATGATCTGATCGGCAGATACCTTGAAGGACTGACGGATATTTGCGATGGGGATAGTGAAAATGGAATTTCCTACCGTTACTTTCATGCCGTTTACAATGGCGAGGGTCAGGGGGATCTTCATCGTAATGGTAGTGCCGTGACCAGTTTCACTGGCAATGCTGATGGTTCCTCCAACGGCTTCCACATTCTTTTTCACCACGTCCATTCCCACGCCGCGGCCAGAGTATTCGGTCACCTCCTGGTTGGTGGAGAATCCGGGGAGCATAATAAGTCCCAGGGCTTCCTTGCGGCTGTATTCGCTTTCCGGTTTGGTCAAAAGCCCCTTCTCCCTAGCTTTTTTCAGGAGCCGGTCGGGATCCATGCCATAGCCGTCGTCGGCAACGGAAATGACTACTTCGCTGCTGGTATGAGAGGCGGAGAGGATGATCTCACCCTGGGGGTCCTTTCCGGCTGCAATACGTTCTTCTTTCGTTTCCTCGATCCCATGATCCATGCTGTTTCTGACGATGTGCATGATGGGATCCTGTATACTGTCCACGATCGTCTTGTCTACCTCGGTATCCTCTCCGATGATGGTGAGGTGTACGTCTTTATTCAGACTCTGCCTCATATCCCGGACGATCCGGTTCATTTTCTGGAAAACGCCGGAAATGGGAACCATACGGAGGGACATGGCGATGTCCTGGAGATCATCGGTCAGCTTGCGGAGCTGGCGGGCGGATTTCATAAAGTTATCCAGATTGTCCCGCGGGAGAAGCTTTAACTCTGGGGAGGAGGTGACCATGGACTCCGTGATGACGATCTCCCCGACAATGTCCATCAAGCTGTTTAATTTTGCCAGATTAACGCTGATCAGGCTCTGCTTCACCGGCGTATGAGGAGGCTTGGAGCCAGCCGGAGCTTTTGAAGGGGCGCCGGATGAAGCCGGGGCCGTTGTTTTTTCTGGGTCTGGAGCCTCATGGGACGAGGAGGAGCTGCCATCTGCAAGGGGACTGGACGCTTCGGGGAGCGGGGCCGGACCGGCATCCGCAGCCGTGGGAGCGTTTTTTTCAATCTCAGTCAGCTCATAGGACTGGATATGATTCTGGCTGGCCAGAACATTCTGGGCCTGGGAAGCGGCCTCCAGGCTGTCAAAAGCAATGAAGAAGCCATTCTCGGCAATGGCGGAGGCGGTTGCCGGATTGGTGTCCATATCGTCTGGATAGAAGCGCGCTTCGATGTCGGATTCCCTAATGGCGTTTACGATCATAAAAGCCCGCAGGTTTTCCATACCAACGCCTTCTTCCAGAAAAACGTGGAGAAAGCATACTGCTGCGGGATCATCCGGAAAACCTCCCTTTCCTGCTTCGGAGGATCCCCCTCCGGGCTCTGTTTTGTTTTCTGGAGAATCCGGGTTGCTGATCTTGTTCAGGAAAGCGTTGATCTCCCCGGCGAAAGCATCGATATCTTCGGAGAGGGGCAGGCCCTGTTCTACTTTTTCGATCTCGCTCCTTAAGTAGTCTTCCGACTGGAACATGAGGTTAAACAGTTCTTTTTTGTGGGCTGTATTCAGGGATTCGATCCCTTTTTCCCGAATATAAAAGAATACGTCTTCGATGTGATGTGCGATGGTGGAAATCGCGTTGAACTCCATCATGGCAGAAGAACCTTTGATGGTATGCATGATACGGAAAATCTCATTGACATCATCTGAAGAGAAATCGCCATCTTTTTCGTCGGCAACCAGCAGGTTGTCCAACTGATCTAAAAGATTATTTTCTTCATACAGGTATGCGTCCAGCAGACTGTTGTCCATACCGTTGTTCATGGTTGTGCACCGCCTTTTCACTTGATTGTAGGTTTGCTCTTTCTACAAAATTATCGGCAGGATCTGGAAATAAATAAGGAATTTTTGATGAAAGGAGAGAGGGCATTATAAAAAGAGGAAAACAGACGATAAATATGAAAGGAATAATGATGACCAAAACCACCGGTTTTACATGGGAGATGGAATACGATGAGAAGGCAGCAGAAAAAGATGGCCATAGAGTTTGTCCAGACACTTTGCCAGGCTTTTGAGGAGTCAAAAAAAGCGATGGAAAATGGTCAGAAAGAACTGGCCCTGGATTTGATCCGGAATAGCCAGCAGAATGCGATTGAATTTGGAAATGTGATCGAGAAGTGTGAAGGTGAGGAGTTTGTCACGGTCCGGTTTCTTGAAGAATACTGCGAATGTCTTTATCAGCTATACATTTCATTATTGGGAGAGGAATCTGTCCCAAGCCTGGAAAGGACGTGGAATGAACTGGGAAAGGCGCTGGCGGCGGTGCAAAACAGTGTGGATCAGGATATTCCAGAACGTCTGGAGGCTGTTTTTTTACCGTATAAAGAGGCAATGTGGGACAGCATGGAAACGATCTGGAGAGCGGCAGATGCGGATCCGGACTGTGACGCTTATGTGATTCCCATTCCATATTTTGATCGGAATCCGGATGGAAGCATCCGGGAATGGCATTACGAAAAAGAGAATTATCCGGCGGATATTCCAACGCTCCGTTATACGGAATACAACATGGAAAGGCAGAAGCCGGACGTGGTTTTTGTACATTTCCCATATGACAGAAATAATTATGTGACAGGTATCCTTCCGGATCATTATTGCAAAACGCTGCAGAGCCAGACAGACCTGTTGGTCTATGTTCCATATTTTGTTAACCTGGATGATGTTCCGTGGCATTTTTGTGTATGCCCGGGTACTTTGTATGCAGATATGGTGGCTGTCCAGTCGGAAAGGGTCCGGGAAACCTATGTCCGCGAGTCAAAAAAATTTGAACAGGAGAATCAGTGTCAGGGACAGTTCGGGGATCTGGAAAAGAAGTTTCTGGCATTAGGGTCACCTAAAATAGATAAGGCGATGCAGTTGGCCAGCGAACATTTTTCTGTTCCAGAAGAGTGGAAAAAACATCTGCTCATGAAAGACGGAAGCAGAAAAAAGATAGTACTTGTAAATACGACGCTGAAATATCTTCTCGAACGGAAGGAAGACTATATTGAACATCTTTGGGAGATTTTTTCGGTTTTTCAGAGGTATGGGGCGATTGCCTTATGGTGGCGTCCGCATCCTCTGGCAGAATCGTCCCTGGCAGCCATGGACGAAGCATTGTGTCAGAAGTATCTGATGCTGGTATCCTCCTTTAAAAAAAATAATCTGGGAATTTATGATGATAGCGGAGAACTTCATCGTGCGATCGGAATGTGCGATGCCTGTTACGGGGATAACAGCAGTGTTCTTGCTCTTCTGATGGCGGCGAAAAAACCGGTCATGCTCCGGAATATGACCCGTTCTTTTCCGGCGGGAGACACCGGAACGGGGAAGTTTATGAATGCTGTCAAGGCTGAAAAGGGCGGTATGAAAAAGATGATTTTATTTGAGAACCGGGAGTATGCCCTGGAGCATTTTCTTTATGACCTGCTCCACGAAGGACAATGGGAAAAGATCATAGATTTCATGGAGTCTGTTTTTTCGGAATATGCACATGAGACATGTTCAAATTTGGGAAGGGCAGGAGAGTCCATTTACCAGGAAGCAAAGAAAAGATGTTAGGAGGAAAACTGAAATGAATTATGCCATCATTTTAGCCGGCGGAAAGGGAACGAGATTTGGAAATAAGGAAATACCGAAGCAGTTTATTGAACTGACTTCGGTTCCTATGCTGGTTTACTCCATGCGTACAGCTCAGAAAAATCCTAATATTGACGCGATCTGCGTAGTCGCCGCACCAGCTATGCATAAACAGGTGCGATGCTGGGCCGCTGAGTATGGGATCACAAAGTTTGCGTATATGGCGGAAGCGGGAAAAGAAAGATATAATTCTGTTTATAACGGTTTGTGTGCGATTCCGGCCAGGAGGAATGATACTGTCATGATTATGACGTCTGTCTGCCCGTTTGTTTCCCAGAAGACTATTGATAAGCATTATAAAACCATTGAGAAATATGATGGGGTGATCACGGTTGTTAAGGCGACAGACGCCATCACATTCAGCAATAATGGAAAATGTGCTAGCCGTACACTTCAGAAAAGACGTCTGTTCGTGCAGCAGGGACCTCAGACATACCGCTATGGGATCCTGCGGGAAGCACATGAATTTTATCGTGCCGATGATGAACGGACAGAAATCTATGAGGACAGCGAACTGGTTCTGAATCTTGGCATGGAGATTGCAATGGTAATGGGGGATCGTTTCTGTGTCAAGATCACATACCCGGAAGATCTGGCAATCGCAGAGGCGCTTCACCCGCTGTTTGAGTCGTCAGAACGTGAATACAGGATGGAGGGCGCACAGAATGGATCCGATCATTAAAACAGATATTCAATACGTAGCAGGTGCCGACCTGCCGTGGGGAGAAATTGATAATACAACTGTTCTGATTTCCGGGGCAAATGGATTTTTACCGTCATATCTGGTATTTTCTCTTTTAGAGAGAAATCATATAATGGGCATCCATACACGGGTGATCGCCATGTGCAGAAACCGTGAAAGGGCGGAAACCAGATTTGGGGATTATAGGAATGATCCAGATCTGGAACTGATGATCCAGGATGTGACGGAGCCGGTCCATGTGGATGGCCCAGTGGATTTCTGCATTCATGCCGCAAGCCCTGCTGGAATTTTTTCCAGACAGGAGCACCCGGTCAACACGTTTGAAACGAATGTGCTGGGCTGTCGTAATCTATTAGAGCTGTGCAGAAAAAAAGGCTGCCGCCGTTTTCTGCTTTTAAGCAGTGTGGACGTATACGGAAAGATGTATTCTGACCAGAGACTGCGGGAGGAAGAGTCTGGGTATCTGGACACAATGTATCCCCGGAATGCTTATTCAAATGGAAAACGCGCAGCAGAGGCTTTATGTGCGGCATACCATGCGGATTTTGGAGTAGAGGCAGTTGTGGCGAGACCGTTCCAGGTTTTTGGTCCGGGAATGTCCCTGGAGGATGGAAGGCTGCACGGCGATTTTATCGGCCAGCTGCTGCGCCAACGAAAGATCGTACTGAAAAGTAACGGTCAGGCCAGGCGTTCCTTCCTATATCTTACGGATTCTACGATCGCATTATTGCTGCTTTTATTGCGGGGGACAGCAGGAGAAGCCTATAATGTCTGTGATGAGGCAGGGGAAGCCAGTGTTTCAGAGCTGGCCGGACTGTATCGGGAAACGGCAGGAGAATGGGCGGCAGTGGAATTTGATTATGGACAGAGGGAAAAGGTAGAGGTGAAGGAGGCACTTCCATGTGTTCTCGGCTGCTCTGGGAAACTTCGCGAACTGGGATGGAAACCGTCGGTGTCTTTGGAAGAGGGGATTAAAAGAACCTGGAATTATTATAAAAATTACAGGCATCCGGTTTGAGAGAGAAGCAGACAAAATGATGGAGGTTTATCATGCGTATATTACGGCAGAGCAGGGAAGATCTGCTAAAAGCGGCAAAAAGTAAGGAAATTATCATTTTTGGTGCGGGAGAGATGGCACTTCGGCTGCTGAATGCAGTAGATATCATCAGCCATGTCCGGTTTTTCTGTGATTGTGAAAAAAGCAGAATCGGTTCTCGGCTTTGCGGGATCAAGGTTGAGGAGGCCGAGAGACTTAAAAGTATCGATCCATCAGAGGCAGTCATTGTCATTGCCTCTGGAAATCATCAGAAGGAAATGGCGGAACAGGCGCTGAAATTTGGAGATTTTGATCTGTATTTTGCAAAAGTACTTGTCAGTGAAATCTTCGAGCATATTTCCTGTGAATTGTTTGATAATCAAGAGGAAATTGAACGTGCGGCGCAGATGCTGTATGATGATATATCAAGAAATATTTACAGAGAAGTTGTGAAACGGCGTATGCTGTATGGAGAGGCTGATTTTTCAGACCTTATGATCGATGGAGATGAGGAATACATATTTCCCCGGATGTTTGAGGACAGGGCACCATCCGATGAGATTATAATAGATTGCGGCGCCTATACTGGAGATACAGTGGAACTGTTTAACCGGGAATTTGGAAGAAATTTAAAGAAAATATGGGCACTGGAATGTGGACGTTTCCAACTGGCAAAGCTGAACGACCGCGTACAGAGGCTGGGCCGTCTCCCGTATAGCCCAGAAATAGAGATCCTTCCATTTGCTGCTTCTGATAAGGAAGAGAAACTGGAGTTCTATCATACCGCAGTCCCAAATGGGGCGTTTGTCGGAGCGAGCAGGACGTTTGCTAAAAATGATAAATATAATAGTGAAATTTACCAGGTACAGGCAGCCCCTCTGGATCAGCTTATTCCAGAAGGAGAGCCAGTAACCATGATCAAAATGGATATTGAGGGAAGCGAATATGCAGCACTTTGCGGAGCGGAACGGATCATAAGAGAAAATAAGCCTAAACTGGCAGTTGCAATCTATCATTCCGGTGTTGATTTTTTTCGGCTGATTTTTCTGATCAAAAAAATGGTCCCGGAATATAAGATTGCGGTCAGACACCATAAACAGCGTCACGTGGATACAGATGTGTATGCGTGGATCTGATAGTGAGGTAGGTATGAGAAAGATAGTATTGTTTGGAGCCAGTAAACTGGCAAAGCGGTATTGCCAGAGCCTTCCGGGGGATGTTTGTATTTTAGGGATCGCAGATAACCGGTATCGTGAGCTTGACTGTTTTGTTGGCCATAAGGTCATAGCGCCCCAGGATATCGGAACCTTTGACTATGATCAGATCGTGATTGCTTTGGATGACTTAAAGCCGGGAAATGATGGGGAGATATTTAAAATCTATCATCAGCTGAAATCGTTGGGGATTCCTGAGAACAGAATTGTGCTTCAGAGTTTTAAATATACATTCGAACATCCGGTACACAAACCGCGGACTGAGTATATCAGTTCTTTGGGCAGGTATTTTGAGCATATGGGGATCTCTGGCGCAGTGGCGGAATGCGGAGTTTACCGGGGGTGGTTTTCTGGAGTTTTATCAGAGGTGTTTGAAAAATCAAAATTATACTTGTTTGATTCCTTTGAGGGGTTTTCGCAGGATGATCTGGAGCATGATACTGGGGCTGCCAGGCAATGGGTGGAAACCGGGGCGAATAAACGCCTGGCAAATACAAATGAAGAGATCGTTGCTTTAAGGATCCTGGATCGCAGCAGACTTGAAATACGCAAAGGATTTATCCCGGATACTCTGGAGGGGGTCGACGATAGATTTGCCTTTGTCAATCTGGATATGGACCTGTATATACCCCAGGCAGCGGCATTGAATTTTTTTGCTGGAAAAATGATACGGGGGGGGGGTAATTCTTATGCATGATTATTTTAGCAATACCCTTACAGGCACAAAAAGAGCTCTTGATAATTTCAGTGGAAAAGAGAATTTTTCAGTTATGCCTATTGGGGACCGGCTTAGTATTGCTCTGATAAAAAAATAAAAAGGTAGGAGAAGATAATTATGAGAGTTCCCAGGCACAGGCAGAAGTGGGGAGAGTTTGAGAGAACCATTGAAAATAAGAAGCTGGTTATTTGGGGAAGAAGTAGGAGCTGTATTGAAATCTGCAGGAAATACCCGGTTGCCTATATAGTTGATAACAATGACGAATTGTGTGATATTCATGTTGAGAACCGGGAGATCTGCCTGCCAGACCGATTATATTCTGAGGATTGGAATGAGGTGGTGGTTCTGATCTGCGCTCCAGAAAAGTATTACAGGGAAATTTCCAGAAGCCTGGATGAAATAGGGATAGTTGATGTGTTTTTCTTGAATGCCATGGAAAATAATTTTGTAAACAGAATTTCCAACGAGCTGTTCGATCATATGGACAGTATTTTAAAAGTAAAGTCGTGGTTATACGATGACTATTCAAAAAAAGTATTACAGGAAGTGGTGAATCGGAGGATCTGCGGAATCAGCACTGGTTATTCAGATTTGAAAATGAACCATGAGATCCAATACTTATTTCCTCTGGCGATTAATGGCATGACAATAGTCGGAGGCTGTATTCTGGATGGGGGGGGGTACATTGGGGATTCCATAGACCGCTTTGTGAACCGCATGGGTGATACGGTCAGAAAAATTTATACTTTTGAGGCGATGTCGGAAAATATTAAAATTCTGGAAAAGAAGAAGGCAGAGATAGAAAGAGTATGGACTGGAACGCTGAAGATCGTTCCGTATGCGCTTGCTGATAAAAAAGGAACAGTCACGTTTTTTGAAACAGAAAAAAAAGGCGGGTGTTTCTCTCCTGAATTCCGGAATGAGACCCAGTATTTATGGAAAAAACCTGTCAGGGAATTGAAGGTAGATACAGTATCCATTGATGAGGTGATACCGCAAACGGAAAAAGTCGGATATATTAAGATGGACATTGAGGGGGCGGAATATGAGGCTCTGACTGGGGCGAGAGAAACAATTATTAGGGAGAGACCGGGACTTGCTATCTCAATTTATCACAATGCGGCAGATTATTACAGAATTGCGGAATTGATCCGGGAATATGTTCCGGAATATAAGCTGGCAGTCAGGCACCATAAGGATAAGCATGTGGATACTGTGCTGTATGCATGGATATAGAGAAGGAGAGTTGTATTGAATAACGCGCATAAAGAATGCCTGGAACTTCTGGGTATCGTACATAATAAATGCATAGGGGCGGGTATTAAGTATTCCATATCGGCGGATACCCTGATCTCCTTTGAAGGCGGCCTTGGATTTGACGACTATATTCCGGAAATCTACCTTTCACTTGTATATTGCGATTATATCCGCCTGCGGGAAATCCTAATAAATTTCTGCCAGGAGAATCCGGGCTTTTCCTATCATGATTATAGGAATACGGATCAGTTTGAAACGTTCGAAGCGTGGTTTGTAAAGGAATCGCAAATTCATTTTTCAGACTCAAGAAAGAAAGATGCATTTTATTATGGGACACGACTGATCATAACCCCCTTATTTTATGCAGGCGATACGGTGGAGGAATGGGAGGCTGCCTATGGGTTATTTAAAGATACTCTATGTACTGTAAATGCAAGAGCAGTGCTGGAGGGAAAACCTCTGAAAAGTTACATTAAGTTATCTCCTAAGCGAAAAGTATCTGAGTATTACATAAAAAAGAGGGGACAGTTTACTATTGAAAAATGCATAGAGATGTATGGCGGTAAAAATGCCTCTAAGTATGTGGTATACCCTCATCTCGTTACACGAAATAATAAGGATCCTAATTCTCTTCCGTGGATTGTAACAGAGTTGTCAAGAGAGATTACGAAAGCCGTCTGGGAGGATGTGGAGATTATCAGTTTTTATGGCCAGGACTGTTATTGTGTAAAAGACAGACAGACGGTCATAGGCTGTTTTCCGGAGTTTGCTGTGCGTCAGATACGAAGCAAACATAAAAGTCATCTGGCCTTAAATGGAAATACATATCTGTGGAGAGTGCAGCAGATACAGATCGATCTGTTAAAAGAGTTTGACAGGATCTGCAGAAAACATGGCTTACGGTATAATCTGAGTTTTGGCACACTTCTGGGGGCGGTCAGGCATGGCGGCTTTATCCCGTGGGATGATGACATCGATGTTACGCTTCCGGCAGAGGATTTTAACAAGCTGGATGAATTAATGAAAAGGGAACTGGATCCGGAGAAGTATTATTTCAGATGTCCGGCAAATGAAGAGCATAATCATCTGATCTTTAAGCACCTGGAACGGAAAGGAACTGTCTATACGAAGCCAGGAAGGGATAAGCTGGAAAAGCAGATCGGTGTTTTTATTGATATTTTTCCGATGTACCCATCTGCCCACTGGAAAGTGGCGGATCTGATCCATGCGAAAATATGCAGATACTGGAGAACTGCTTTGTGGGCCACGGTGGGGGCGGATACCGAGCCGGATCCTAAAAAGCGGGAGTATTACAAAAGGATATCGAAGCCTGGGAACAGGATATGCTATGAAAGATTTGTAAGGGCTGCCAGTTTCTTTAAAAATAAAAAATACCTGAAGTTCTGGATTGCAATGGACCGGAATCCCTACAAAGTACCGCTGGTAAGAATGTCAAATTACACGGATTGTATGGAGATCGAATTTGAAGGGGGAAAATTCCTGGCACCAAGAGATTATGAGAGCGTGCTGGATTATTGCTTTGGTCATGACTGGTCCATGTATCCGTCCACCCGGGGAAGAATACCGGCCCATAATGCGATCATGGAGATCGGAGATCTATATTTAAAAGAGAGTGAGGGAGAAAGATGAAGTATGGATATATGTTTTATCAGAAACCGTTAAAGCCTAAAATGAAAACAAGGCCGGTAAACCTTGGAGATCCGATTCAGTCATATGCTGTTAAAAATCTGTATCGTGAGATGGGGATAGGAGAAGAAGATATAATTCCGGTTCCGCGTTATGATATGGCTGAATATGATGGAGAGGAGTGTATATGTGTGGTAAACAGCGCCAGCAACTACGAGGAGCTGGCATATGACTCCCATTTTATGCCCCCATCTCCGAAGATTCATGCAATTCCGATGTCTCTTCACCTGCATAGGGAACTTACGGAAGATGAGTTGTCCTTTTATAAAACCTGTGGCGGCGTTGGATGCCGGGATCTCTCGACAGTAGAGTATCTGCAAAGCCTTGGTGTGGATGCATACCTGACTGGCTGCCTTACCTTGACACTGCCAAGAAGGAGCAAGGAACAGGAGGCAAAAGCTGATAAAGTATACTTTCTGGATGTTCCTTCGGATGTCATGAAGATTATGCCCCAGAATCTGAAGGACAGGGGAATCGTTCTTTCTAATATAATCAGATTTCAAAATCCGGGAAACAGCAATAGAATTTCAGTTGAGGATGCATATGAGGAGCATAAAAAGGGTGAAGAAAGGATCGAGCTTTTACGGGATACAGCATGTCTTGTGATCACCTCCAAACTTCACGTAGCCTCCCCCTGCCTGGCCATGGGAATTCCGGTTATCCTTGCCAAAAACCATTTTGGAGACCGTTTTGGATTTATTGACCGTCTGATACCAACGTATACGCCGGAGCATTATTCAGAAATCAACTGGGATCCGGAGCCGGTGGATTTTGAGGAAGATAAAGCAAAAATAAAGCAGGTGTTTTTTGATAGAGTAAGGGCTGCGGCGAGCCGGATCGAGCTTGAACGGATGTGGGACAGTAAGCGGCCGATTTATGAGATTGATTATAATACTGCTACTTCCCATGCAGTAGATAAAATCCCATTTCCGCAGAAGAAATTCCGTTATGCTGTCTGGGGAATCGTACTTTCTGCGGCATTCTATCTGGATGAGGCGATGAAGGAGCAGATTCCCCAGGCAGAACTGATAGCAGGCATTGATATAGCTGCGGAAGGAACTTATTGCGGCGTTGGAATCATCAGGCCAGATGAAATTTCAAATCTGCCGTCCGATACGATCATTATTGTAGCGGCTCCGTCTGCCCAGGAACCGGCAAAGGAACTTCTGTCAGAAATGAAGCGTCCCTTTGTTCTTTTAAAGGGTTCGTCGGCTGAATGGTTCTTTTAAAATCACTCTTATAATTTGAAAAACCCTGCCGATATTGAAACTGATACGATTGCTGTTCAATAAAAATTTAAGGAGAGAAAGAATCATGAAAAACAGAAAGATGAGTCAGAAGATCACAATCTCGTTCGCTGTCGTGATTGCGTGCTTTCTGATCACAGTAGTAGCTATGTTTTTTGGAATGTCAAACATTTCGGGAAACTATGTGAATTTCTATGAGAACGGCCATACGGCTCTCGCAAAAACGTATGAAGGCCGGCTCTATCTTCAGACAGCTTTAAAGAATGTGGCGTTTTCTACTGCTGCCGAGACTGCCAGCGAGTCTGCCGAGTATATAAAAGTTGCCCAGGAATATGTAGATAAGATGATGGAATGCGCAGACTGGATGACGCAGAATTACAAGGGGGATCAGTCCTTATTAAAAGAATTTTTGACCGCTATGGAAGAAGCAAAGCCTATGCGTCAGGAGATCGCGGACCTGGCAACACAGGAAACTTCTGCAGCAGATGCCAGAGCCAGAGAGATTCTTTTAAGCGAATATAATCCGAAGATTGAAGAAGGGATCACAAAGCTTCAGGCGTTCGCCAGCCAGATTCTTACGGAGAGCAATAATGCGTATAACAGATCCATGTCTACGAAGACAGCGCTTTACATTGCTGCGGTGGCGATCATCCTCTTCGCGCTGTGCATCACAGTCGTGATGGCTGCAAAACTGCTCCGTGCCATTGTGGATCCCATCAAGCAGCTGGAAAAAGCTATGAGCGATATGGAGCGCGGAAGTTTAGATGTGGAGATTGATTATGAGTCCGAGGACGAGCTGGGTGTGTTGGTAAAGGATCTGCGCGTTGTGGTGGATTTCCTGCGCGGAGTTGTTGCAGATGAGGATCATATGCTGAATGAGCTCAGCAAAGGAAACTTTAACGTATCCTCCTCTATGGAAAAAGAATACAGGGGTGCTTACCTGCCTATTTATGAATCAATGATCCGGTTACGTGACAATCTCAATAATACGCTGAGAAATGTGACAGAATCCGCCGACCAGGTAGCGGCAGGCTCCGATCAGGTGTCCTCTGGAGCCCAGACTCTGTCCCAGGGCGCAACAGAGCAGGCAGCCTCTGTGGAGGAACTGGCAGCTACGATCAATGAGATTTCTGAAAATGTGGAAAAGAACGCTGAAAGTGCAAAAACAGCCAGCGAAATGGCTTTAAATGTTCAGGATCAGGCAGGAGAGAGCCGGCAGCGGATGCAGGAGATGCTTTCTGCCATGGAGGATATCAGCAACAGCTCCAACGAGATCGGAAAAATTATCAAGACGATCGAGGATATTGCGTTCCAGACCAACATTCTGGCACTGAATGCGGCTGTGGAGGCAGCAAGAGCCGGGGCAGCCGGAAAGGGATTTGCTGTTGTGGCAGATGAGGTCCGCAATCTGGCAGGTAAATCTGCGGAAGCATCTAAAAATACGTCTTCATTGATCGAGGGATCCCTCCATGCGGTTGAGAGAGGGACCAGGATCGCTAACGATACGGCCAAGGCATTGGATCAGCTCACAGAAGGTGTTCAGCATGTGGCGGTGACTATTGAACAGATTTCAGAAGCCAGCGAAGCGCAGGCTGAGTCTGTAAAGCAGGTCAATGATGGCATTGGTCAGATTTCCAGCGTTGTTCAGAGTAATTCCGCAACTGCTGAAGAAAGTGCGGCAGCGAGCGAGGAACTTTCCAGCCAGGCACAGATCTTAAAGGATCTGGTTGGGCGTTTCTCCTTGATGGGACCTGGAACGGCTGCTCTGGAAATGCCCGTATCGAAACCAGTATCCCATGCTTTTGACAGCAGTCAGTCTTTTGGGACAGAAGATTATAACGACAAATATTAATATTAAAGATTATGGAAGAGAAACTGGCCTCTGCCAGCAGATGCCTGGCGGAGGCCAAACCAGTCATACGCGAAGTGAGTTCGAAGGAATATGGAAAAAGTGAAGCTGTTTAGATCGAAAAAATTGTCCGCAGTGCTTACTCTGCGGATCGGAATGCTGCTTATTGCGCTCAATCTGATCGCAACGGTCATGATGGCTTTTGTTGCGGGATCAGGAATGAATGATAAACAGGATGCTTTTTTAAACCAGACGATAATGAATGCCCAGAAACAGGTGGAGCAGTTCGTTGAAAAATATATTTCAGTCACAGAGTTCCTGGCGGGCGGTGTTTCAATACAAAGTGTTATGCAGTCTGGAAAGGAAAGCTCCTCCCTGGCAGAATCTTCGGAGTTTCCCGCCCTAATCAAAACACTCCAGAGATCCATGGAGGACTTTCCGGATATACTGGGGATAGGATTTGGGAGTCTTATGGAGGATTACCTATATACCCAGAGGGGGGAACGCCTGGATGTGCGGCTGAGCAGCCGAGAGTATTATGAGACGGCAAAGGAGCACACGTTTGTAACGGAGCCATACGTGGATTCATATACAGGTGAGTTGTGCGTTTCCGTGACAACCCCTGTTAAAAATGGTTCTTCCGTTTTGGGCATTCTGGTAGTGGATTTGAATATGTCTCAGCTTTCTGAATTTCTGCATCAGCTGTCCTTTGGGGAATCTGGCCAGGTAGTCCTTTTGTCTGGGCAAAATACAGTGATCGGTGTTGATGATGAGAAGATTCTTGGCAGGGATTTTCTAGAACTTGATATTTCAGAAAATATGCTCTCAAAGCTGGAAAATCCGGACCAGGAGGTAATCAGATGCCAGATTGCTGGGAAGTCTGTAATGGGAGTAGTTTCGCGGTTATCCGGAGGGGGATGGAAGGTCCTTTCGGTTATGTCAGTGGATGAGTATAATGCCCAGACAGTGAAGACCCTGATCGATCTCATCCTTATTCTGTTGGTCAGCACATTTATAGTGGTGATTGTTTCGCGCGCTGTGATCACAAGGAAGCTGAAGCCAATCTCTGAATTAAACGCCGATTTGAAGGCCATTAGTGAAGGAAATCTTGCGGTTTCTATGACCTATGAGAGCGAGGATGAAATTGGGGAAATGGCGGAGGCTTTGCGGACCTGTGCGAAAAACCTGTCAATGTATGTGCAGGAAATCGACAGGCTGATGAACCATTTGGCTAACAGCGACCTGACAGCAGTTCCGCAGATCGAGTTCATGGGGGATTTTGTTCCGATCCAGCGGGCGATTCTGGAATCTATGAATAAGCTGACGGAGCTGATGGGTGGGATCTCAGAAGCGGCGGATCAGGTTTCGGCCAGTTCCGCTCAAGTTTCTGACGGCGCGCAGGCACTGGCCCAGGGAGCAACTGAGCAGGCCTCTTCGGTGGAAGAATTGACAAATACGATTTCCAGGCTTTCTGATACCATACAGGAAAATTCTGAAATGGCGCGGGCGGCCAGTGAAAATGCGACCCATGTCAATGATGAGATCGTAGAGAGTAGTGAGAAGATGGCACAGTCTCTTGCCTTAATGGAAGAGATCCGTACTGGAGCAGGAAAAGTGGATGAAATCATTAAATCCATCGAAAACATTGCATTTCAAACAAATATTCTGGCGTTGAACGCAGCTGTAGAGGCAGCTCGTGCAGGCCAGGCGGGAAAAGGTTTTGCTGTGGTCGCTGATGAGGTTCGGACATTGGCGGCCAAATCAGCAGAGGCCTCTAAGGCAACAACAGAGCTGATCAGCAATATGGTTTCTTCTATTAAAAGAGGAAGCGAAAGCATGCAGGAGACGAAACGCTACATGGATAATGTGGTGACAGATGCTGCTCAGATCACGGACGTCTTCCATAAGATTTCCAGGGCGTCTGAGGAACAGTCTGTTTCTGTATCCCAGGTCGCCCAGGGAGCAGACCAGATTTCCAATGTGGTGCAGACAAATTCTGCGACAGCAGAGCAGAGTGCGGCTGCCAGCGAAGAACTATCCGGTCAGTCCCAGATGCTCAAGGATATGATCAGTCAGTTCAGGCTTCCGAATTCGTGATCAAAATATCCCTGAGAATTAGAAATATGGAACACCACTGCAAGACCCTGTTGTCCAGGGCTGCGGTGGTGTTTGTTTTACCTTAGGCCCGGATTCTGAAGGTCAGGGGCAGGAAAAGGGGGATGGTGTGAATAAAAGTTTTTTTAAACCAAACAAGAATGATCTGACAAATGTTTTTGAGTCTGGAAAATGTGCCCAGGCGATCCGGAAGGGGCTTATTTTTATGACACCGCTGGTCATATTGTCTTCAATGGCCCAGGTCGCATTGAATTTTCCGGTAGACAGCTATCAGGAGTGGCTCCTGAGTCCGTCAGCCCATTTTTTTATCAGGTTTTCTTTAGGCTCTATTGTGCAACGCTGGATTGTTTTTCATTGATCCTGTCGTTTTCGGTGGCCTGGTGCTACGCAGAGCAGCTTTCGTTGTTCCAGGTGAGGAACGAGGATGCGGATTCATTTTTGTCCAAAATGGCAACCTCGATCTTCCCTCTGGGCATTATTCTGGTCGGAACGGCGGTGGTAAGCTGCCTTATGGACTCCCTGTTCCATGCATGCTTGCCAGAGCTGATCGAAACCTTTCTGACGGCTGTCTTTCTTCGCCTTCAGATTAATACAAGCCGTATTGTGACAGGAATTTTTTATACGGTGTCCCTGCATCTGCTGTGGTTTTTCGGAATACACGGCTCCCATGTGTTTTTTGAGATCAATGAGGTTTTTTTGAAAAACCTGCTCCACCGCCCGTCTGTCTACAAAGATTACACAACTCTGGAACTCACCTGTTCAGATACGGGGATAGGAATGGACGAAGAATTTAAAAATAAAATGTTCCAGCCCTTCGTGCAGGATGCGAAAACAGAGGTCCGGGAGGTTGAAGGAAACGGCCTGGGGATGGAGATCGTTAAGAATATCATTGATATCATGAATGGAGAAATTTATGTGGACAGTGAGGTGGGAAAGGGAACGACCTTTAAGATTGTCCTGCATCTGAAGGATGATAAGGATACGGTTTCTTCGCCAGACCCGGAACAGCCCTGGAAACAGGAAGATATCTGTAATCTGGAAGGACGGAGGATCCTTCTGGTGGAGGATAATGAATTAAACCGGGAAATTGCGGTGGAGTTCCTGGCGATGACAGGTGCAGAGATTGAAGAGGCGGTAAATGGAAAACAGGCAGTTGAGCGGATGGAAGCATCTCCGCCGCATTATTATGATCTGATTTTAATGGACATCCAGATGCCGGAGATGAATGGGTGTGAAGCGGCAAAGAGGATCAGAAAGCTGGAGCGTGAAGACTCAGATCTGCCGATCATTGCCATGACAGCCAACGCTTTTTCTGACGATATCCGTATGACAAAGGAGGCGGGGATGAATGAACATATTTCAAAACCCATCGATCTGCCGAAGCTCTACCAGGTGCTTGGGAGGTTTTTAAAAACGTAAATACAGAATGCTCTTCCATACAGAAAACAGCCTTCTTTCGTATGTCTGAAAGAAGGTTGTTTTTAAAATCCTGATAGATTTTCAAACGGAAACTGGAGACTATAAATCCTCGGAATTGTTTTCTGGGAGATTGAGATTGTCGATATCGATATCTATATTTTCCAGGAGCTTTTTGATGATACCCAGTCTTTGCTTGTAGATGGCGTGTTCCCGTTTCAGTTTGGAAAAATAAATCTGGCGCTGTATTTTTAATTTTAGCAATCCGGCATGGATGGGCTTACGGACATAACCGCTGGCGCCGGAAATATATCCTTCTGCCTCAAAATTGATCCCTTCCAGACTTGTGAGGAGGATGACTGGGATCAGGGACAGGCGTTTGTCTTCCTTTATAGCGGAGAGGACCTTCATTCCATCTAAGTCCGGCATCATCATATCCAGGAGAATGACATCCACGTCAGGATCTTCTTTCAGCTGTGCAAGCGCCTGGACGCCGGATTTCATTTTAATGATCGTGTAGTCATCTTCCATCAGGGCCTGCACCAGGTCCAGGGTTATTTCATCATCGTCGATGATCATCATTTTGTAGCTCATTGCTATGTATCCCCCTTATCAGTAAATTATTTAGATTATTCAGGTTAATCTATAAACCTTCATGCCATTTGGCATAGACCAGGGTTATTTTCGGCTGGAATAGTGGTTTATAATGAAAATAATCCGGTTATACTCGGCGAGAATGTAAGGATATTGCTGTTTGGCAGCCTCGATATGGTTGCTGCGGATAAGCTGTACGCAGTCTGCGGACAGTCGGCTTAGTTCATCCAGGCCTAAGTTGGCGGCCAGCCCTTTAAGCGTATGTGCGGCACGCTCGAATTCTTCGGTCTGGTTCTTTGAGATGGCCTGTTTCATAAGTTCCATAGATTGGTCTCCGGGGAACCTTAAAAGAAATCGTTCCAGGATATGGTCCATACCACTGAAACGGATTTGTATAAGCTCCCTGTCAATATGCAGTTCGTTTAAAAATTCATCAAAATTCATGGCGCTGTCCTTTCTATCGTTCCTTATCCAGTACCTATATTAATTATACAAGACGGTGGGATCATACGCAACCCTATTTTCCTTTTCTGAAAAAACTGAAAAATAAAATCATATAGAATTATTGTGAGAAAAGACCTAATTTAGGGGGAGGGGGGGTATACAGAAAAAAGAATGGGAAAAGCAATAAATTCAAAAAAAGTGCGAGGAAGGTTGATTTTAAAAAAAGAATCATGTAAAATATCATGGTATAAAAACCTGGTTACACTTTTACCCGTTCGATAAAAATCAAATATTTCACGATTTTGTCCAGAAAAACAGGAAGAATTACATAAAGAGGAGCGATGAGTATGATCGGGATATATGGAAACGGCGTTCAAATGACAGAAAAAGTGCTGGATTTTCTTTGGAACAGACAGAATGTGACACTAAACAACATTGCGAATGTAGATACGCCAGGATTTAAATCCCAGTATGTAACCTTTGAAAAGGAACTCCAGAATCGGATCAGAACAGCGTCTTTTTCCGACAAGCCGGGGATCGAGACCTCGAAGGCAATTTCGGCAGCCAGGCCGGTATTAGAGACCACCTGGACGGAGGGAAGCAGGCTGGATGGAAATAATGTAGATATGGATCAGGAGCAGGTGGAGCTGGTACGGACAGCGTATCAGTATCAGGCGATGGTAAACTCTATCAGCAATGATCTGAACAGCCTGAGATCGGCGGCAAAGGCATTTTGATTTTTGGGAACAGAACTGAATAAAAGGAGAACGAAATGATAGAACAGATGACATTGATCCAACCAATGAAACTGTGGGAGCCTGTTGAGGGACTCCGAAGCCCCGAACCAGCGGAAAAAGGCCGGGACGGGGCAGAAAAATCGGAAGGGACGCTGTTTTCAAGCATACTGGCGACGGCAATCCAGCAAGTGTATGATACGAGCGCTGAAGTAGGAGAAAAGCAGTATCTGCTTGCAACAGGCCAGCTGGACGATGCTCACAGCCTGCCGATCGCGCAGGCCAAGGCCGGGATCAGCATAGATTTGCTGGTCACTCTCAGAAATAAGGCTCTTGAATCGTACAACGAATTATTGAAGATGAATATTTGATATAGTGTAATGGGTATAAAGATACGTCTGAAAATGTTTTTTGGGCGTATTTTCGTGCAAGGGAATCAAGTGTAAAGGAAGAGCGTAATAGTGCAGAACATCAGAGAATCCTGGCAGAAAATGCCAGAAAAGACGAGAAAATTAATCTTAATGATGGTTGGAGGAACCTTGCTGCTGGCTGCGGTCGGGATTGCAGTGCTGAAGATGAGCTCCGACAGCGGATACAGTACGCTGTTTACCAGAATGAGCCGGGAGGATGCCCAGGCAGTTGTGAGCCTGCTTCAGGATGATGGGATTGAATATCGTTATAATGATGATACCGGGACAGTACAGGTTCCCTCTGCAACCGTGGATCAGACCCGGGCAAAGCTGGTGAGCGCAGGGTATCCAAGGAGCGGCTTTACATATGATATGTACCGTGATAATGCAGGGATCATGGCCACAGAATCAGATAAGGAAAAGTATACGCTTTATGAGCTGCAGGATCGTCTGGGAGCCCAGATCTGCCTGTTTGAAGGGGTAAGAGACGCCAAGGTAACCATTGCAGAGGCAGGAAAGCAAAAATATGCTCTGGGAGATGAAACGTCAACGGATGCCTCCGCTTCTATTGTGATCACCATGGATACGGGAAAACAGCTGACTGCAGAAAAGGCTTCTGCTGTAAAAAATCTCATTGCCCGTGCAGTGCGCGGAATGAACTTTACCAATGTGGCGGTATTTGACGCAGAAACCATGACCGAGGTTGGGAGTGACAGCGGAAACACAGATACAGGGAGCGGAGAAGGGATGCTGTCTCTCACAAATCAGGTGGAAAACAGCATTGCCTCCAACGTCCGCCGGGTCCTGGAGATGATCTATGGCCATGGGAATGTTGCGGTTTCAGTAAAGGGAACCTTAAATATGGAGCGTCTGATTCAGGAGAGCACAACCTATACGACTCCGGACCGGACCGGCGAAGAGGATAAAACGGGGCTGCTGCAGAATGAGGAAGTTACAGGAGAGCAGTCTTCCCTGGTCGGACAGAGCGCGGGAGGAGTGGCAGGAGCGGATGCCAATGCTGATACGCCCCGCTACACCAATCAGAACGGGCAGGCAGAAGAGGAGGATGTTTATTCCAACGGCAGTGCAGTCCGCCAGTGGCTTTATAATTCTACTAAGGAACAAAAGCAGGTCAATCCTGGCGTGCTGGAGAATACAACAGTTGGCGTTACCATTAATACAGAGGACACCAGCATCGATGAAAAGGATCTGGTCCGCCTGATTGCCAGTGCAGCTGGTATAGAGCAGACGGATGCAGATCAGAAGATCACTGTGCTCCGTACACTGGCGGCATCCAGTAAGAATGAGGAATCGGTACCGGTTGGCACAGGAGACGTCAGCAGAGTGGAGCTGCCGCTTCCGGTGTGGGTTGCCCTGGGAACCGGGATCGCACTGATCCTTCTGCTGATCCTTCTCCTTCTTTTACAGAAGCGCAAGGAAAAAACACGGATCGCCCGCCAGGAAGAGCTGCTGCGCCAGGAAGAGGAGGAGCGTCAGAAAGAAGAAGAGGAGCGTCAGCAGGAGATCCAGAAGCTGAAGGATCAGCTGGAAGAAAGCGACCATGGAACTTCCCTGCTTGAAAGAGCGGCGGATATAGAACGCGAGAGGGTAATGGACAAGGATGAGGAAATGAGACAGAATGAGGAAATCCTTAATCTCCGCATGAAACATAGCATGAAACTAAAACAGAATATTGGCGAATTTGTGGATGAAAATCCACAGATTGCGGCAAAGCTGATCCAGAACTGGCTGATGGGAAAGGAGGAGAGCCATGGCAGAAACAACAGAAAATAGGATTCCGGAAGACAGCGTGGAGCTGTCAGATCCCAGGCAGAAAGCAGCGGTCCTGGTGATCTCTCTGGGAGCGGACAGGGCCTCGCAGATTTATAAATACCTGAGTGAGCAGGAGATCGAAGATCTGACCTATGAAGTCGCGAAGCTCGGTAAGACCACAAACCAGCAGGTAGAACGGACACTGGACGAATTTTACAAAATGTGTCTTACCCACAAGATGATGATGGATGGCGGCCTGGATTATGCCCGCAATGTCCTGGAGAAGGCATTCGGAGAATCTGCCGCAAGAAACCTGCTGGAAAAGGTTTCAAAAACGCTGCAGTCCAAGCCTTTCAATTTCTTCATGAAAGGAGATCCAAAGGCTCTCCTTTCCCTGCTTCAGAATGAGCGCCCCCAGGTGATCGCGCTGATTATGTCATATATGGATCCTCAGCAGGCAGCCCAGATCCTGGAACAGCTTCCAAAGGAGAAACGGATCCCTACCCTTGAGGGAATGGCTAATATGGACCGCGTTTCTCCAGAGGCGATTGCGATCGTTGAGGAGGAAATGAAACGGAAATTTGCCGCTATTATCACCAGCGATGATAATACGAATCTCGGCGGCGTGGACTATGTGGCGGATGTAATGAACCATGTGGACCGGAGCAGCGAGAGGCAGATCTTCGACGAGCTGGATAAAAATAATCCGGATCTTTCCCGTGTGATCCGGGATAAGATGTTCATATTTGAAAATATCATCGATATGGATCCCAGATCTGTGCAGAGGTTTATCCGTGAGTGTGAGGCCAAGGATATCGTTTATGCTTTAAAGACGGCGTCAGAAGAGATGAAACAGGTATTCTTCTCCAATATGTCCAAGCGTATGGCGGATACAGTCAAGAGCGATCTTGAAATCGCCACAAATGTGCGTCTGAAGGATGTGGAAGAAGCACAGCAGCGGATCGTAAGCCTGATCCGGAAGCTGGAGGAGAGCGGTGAGGTGATCATCAATAAGGGAGGCGATGAGGGTGACATCATTGTCTAAAGGCATTCTGAAAAAAAGAGGAGCTGATCCGGTCCCTTATTCAGAAGCTTCCCTGGAATTTTTTGAGCCTCCGGAGAAAAAAACGGCGGCAGAGCCTGTCCTTCCAGAAGAGGAACCGGAGGATGACGTGCCGGAAACAGAAGAGGAACAGGAAGAGGCTGTACAGGAAGAAGCCAGACTTCGGAGTTCTGCAGAGCTTCTTCTGGAACAGGCCAGACGGAAGGCGGAATCCCTTTTGCTGGAAGCGACAAAAGAGGCAGAGCGCATAAAAGAACAGGCGGCAAAGGAAGGCTATACAGAAGGATGGGAGCGTGGCTGTCAGGAGGGAAAGGCCAGGGCTGTGGAAGAAGGGAAGCAGCAGGATCTTTTGCGTCGGCAGGAGTTCCATGATTCCATGGCCAGAGCTCTGGAGGCCATAGAAAAAGAAAAAGACGCCTGCTTAAGGCGTTATCTGGAAGAGCTGAAGGACCTTGCGGTGGCAGTTGGCGAAAAAGTGATCCGGATCAGCCTGAAGTCCAATGGAGATGTGATCCGCTGCATGATCGAAGCGGAAACAGAAAAAATGAAGAAAAAGGCCTGGGTCCGCATTTATATGGAACGGGAAGATTATGAAACCATGATCCAGGCGGACAAGGATGCAGTCTCCCATCTGGCAAGATTGTCAGATAATGTGAAATTCATCGTAATGGAACAGGCGTCAGGAGGAAGTTGCATTATTGAAATGCCCGATGAGATCATTGATATGAGTGTTGATACACAGATAGAAAATATCCGCAGACTTGTAGGAGAACTCCGGTTTTAGAGGCGCGTATGTACGAAAAATATCCAGAATTGATTTTTAAATCAGAAACGGTTGACAGGATTGGAAAAATTGAAAATGTAGTAGGTATGTCCATAGAGGCCTCCGGCGGCCGGTCCGGGGTAGGGGATCTGGTTATGATCTACGATGAATCCAGGAGCCGCCAGGTCACTGCGGAGGTTGTGGGTTTTAAAGAGGGGCATCTGCAGCTGATGACCTATGAAGATGCAGGCGGGATCACTGCAGGCAGCTTTGTACGGAATACCGGCCACCGTCTGCGCGTTCCTGTGGGGGACTTTCTGAAGGGCCGTATTGTGAATGCGCTGGGCCAGCCCATTGACGGGAAGGAAGATTTCCCAAAGGGCGAATGGTATACGGTGGACAGTACTTATACCAATCCGCTGAGCAGGCCGCCGATCCGTCAGAGACTTGACTTTGGCATCAAGGCAATCGATGGACTGAACACGGTGGGAAAGGGACAGAGAATTGGTATTTTCGCCGGATCCGGAGTTGGAAAAAGTACGTTAATGGGAATGATCGCAAAAAATGTCCGGACAGACATTAATGTGATCGCCCTGGTGGGCGAGCGTGGACGAGAAGTCCTGGAGTTCGTGCAGCGGGATCTTGGGGAAGAGGGAATGCGCCGTTCAGTTCTGGTCGTAGCCACCTCAGACCAGCCTGCCATGCTCCGGATGAAGTGTCCCCTGGTGGCAACCACCATTGCGGAGTATTTCCGGGATCAGGGGATGGATGTCCTGCTGATGATGGACTCTCTGACCCGGTATGCCATGGCGCAGCGGGAGATCGGACTGGCCATTGGAGAGCCGCCGATTTCCAGAGGATATACTCCTTCTATTTATGCAGAGTTTCCGCGGCTTCTGGAGAGGAGCGGGAATTTTGACAAGGGGTCGATCACAGGCGTATATACGGTACTGGTGGAGGGAGACGATACCAATGAGCCAATTGCAGATACGGTGCGCGGTATACTGGATGGCCATATTGTCCTGAGCCGCCAGCTGGCGGGAGAGAATCATTTTCCGGCCATTGACATCGGCGCCAGCATCTCCCGGCTTATGACAGAGATCGTAGCGGAGGAGCATCGGACGGTCGCGTCCAGATTCCGGAATCTATTGAGTATTTATAAAAAAAATGCAGATCTGATCTCCATTGGCGCTTACAAAAAGGGGGCCAACGCCTCTCTGGACGAAGCGGTGGAAAAGATCGGAGCTATGAATGGATTTTTAATGCAGGGGACCAGAGAGAAGGTCTCTTATGAAGAAACGCTGGAACGGATGAAAAAAATTGTCGGCTGACAGAAAGAGAAGTGTGATAGATGAAGCAGTTCCGATATAATCTGCAGACAGTACTGAATTACAAAAACCAGGTTCTGGATGATCTGAAAATACAGCATGCAGCTGCAGCTGACCTGGTAAACAGAAAGCAGGAAAAGATCCAGAATATGGAGGGGCAGCTCAGCGAGTTTCAGCATGGGTTTGACAGCACCATGCAGCAGGGAGCGCCGATTGAAACGTTAAGACTGTACGAGGCATGTATCGACGGAGCGAGGACGAGGATCGCGGGCGAGAAGGAGCAGCTCCTGACATTGAAGAAAAAGGAAAAGGAGAAGCGCAAGGAGGTCCTGACTGCAAAGGTGGATACCTCCCGTTATGAAAAGCTGCGGGAACGCCGGGTTGAGGAATATCATAAGGCAGTGCAGAAGGAGGAGGAAGTGTTTGCGGAAGAGTTTATTGTCCGCAGCATAACCTGCGGCACGGAGAAAGGAGCGTGTGTATGATGATACAGGTAGGATCAGCTGGAAGGCTGCGGAATCCGGACGTTTCCTGTTTCCGAAGCAATCAGAAAGCTGTCGATGGCAGTTTTGAGTCTGGATTCGCGGCCCTTCTGGAGAAAAAAAACGTAAGGCTGTCAGAACAAAGGAACAACAGGGAAGAGCCCGCAGTGACCGTCCAGAGGGAGCCGGAGAGTGGGGAAGGATGCGAAACGGAGGAAAAACAGCCGGAGACTGGGGATTTCCAGGCGGCCGCCCCCTGGCTGCTGCAGGAGAGCCTGGCAGCACAGATCCAGTCGCTCCAGTTCCTGGATCCTTGTCTGAATGAGGGAGCAGATGGAGTTCTCCGTCCAACAGCCCTGGGAGCCGTTTTACCCAACCAGCCAGAGGCCGCTCCCGGGGCAGATGGAGAACGGGAGTTCCTGGAGAGTCCCGCGATCCTGGAGGGGCTGTCTGAGGCGGTAGATGGAGCCTGGAAGATCCAGTCTGACAGCGTCCACGCTCCCGGACACGGAATTCTGGCCCGCAGGGAAGTCCAGATGCAGGATGGTTTTGCGTCACAGGAGCCTGAAGAAGGGAGTGCGCTGCATCTGATCGCAGAGAGTGGAGAAAACAGGCTTTTCCCGGCAGAAGAGGGCAGCGAAGAGACTGGAACGGACCATGAAAACGGTCAGGAGATAAGGAAGGTTTCCGGACAGGGGCATCAAAAGGAGACGGCAGAAGCGGGCAGCCATCCAGGCATAGAAGCCAGGGGAGGACAGATGCTAAGGACGGAGCCGGAGATCTCCTCCGGAGTTGGTTCGTCCAGGCCTTATCACCACGATCCAGTCCGTATGCCTACCAGTGAGCATGCTCTGATCCGGGACACGGCAGAAATGCTGGTCTCTCGTGCGCCTTTGAAGGAGGGGGTTCTGGAGCTGGAACTGGAGCCAGTCAGTCTGGGCAAGCTGACGATCCGGGTGGCGTTTGAGTCGGGAAGGACTGCTGTGACTGTATTGTCCTCCAGTTCTGAGACGCTTGAGATATTAAGTAAGAATGCCTCCCAGATCGCCCAGATCCTGGAAGAACGGACGGGAGAACAGACCGTCGTTTATACGCCTCAGACCTCAGATCCGGGAAGTGAGCCGGCACCAGAACAGCATGGGGGCCGGGGGAACAGTGAGAATGAACGGGAGCACAAAAAGGAACAGGGAGAGTCCTTTGCACAGCAGCTGCGGCTTGGACTCGTCCAGGGATAGTCTTTGACAGATAAAGGAGGAAATTGGAATGGCAAATGATATGGCTGTCAGCGGGACAAGCGATCCATATTCCACGGGAGTCTATTCGCCTGGGACAAACAGTAAAAATACATTGACGATCGAAAGCTTCTTCAAGCTGCTTTCAGCACAGCTGGCCAACCAGGATATGACGAATCCTATGGATAACAGCGAGATGACAGCACAGCTGACAAATATGGCCATGGTGCAGTCTCTGACTGCCATGACCACATCGATCCAGAATTCTACGGCAGTCTCTACACAGACGTATGCAGCCAGTATGATCGGTCAGGAGATCACAGTTGCGGTGATTGACCCGGACAGCGGCAAACCCACCGGAGTTAAATATGGCCGGGTGGTCTCCGTTGATTTTACACAGGGAAATCCGGTACTTAAATTGGAAGACGACAGTACGGAATATCCCATGTCCCATGTCTTGGGCGTTGGGCAGATCGAAGATCCCTACAAGCCTGCTCCGGACGGAGAGGAAGAAGGGGAAGGTGAAAAAGTGCCGGGGAAGCCGGAAGACGGAAATAATAAAAGCGGCCTCATGGGCCAGATCTGATACGGCAGGCCTTTTACAGAAGCAAAAACCATGACGGCCATGGTTTTCATACAATAAGTACAAAGAGAAAGGAAAAAACATTATGTTAAGAGCAATGGATTCCGCAGTGGCAGGACTGCGGGCACATCAGAACAAACTGGATGTAATCGGAAATAATATCGCCAACGTCAACACATTTGGATACAAATCCATGAGTTACAGCTTCAAGGAGGCCATGTACCAGACAGCGACAGCCTCCACCGGCGGCGGTGCTACGGCAGGTGGTGTGAATCCGGCACAGTATGGTTACGGTACTCTTATGGGTTCCATTTCCACAGATATGAGCGGTTCTGTTCCTACATATGTGGGCGGGCTGAATGCAAGTATCGACGGAGAAGGGTTTTTTATTACATATCCGACAAATGATAAGGATATCGATCCGAAGGATATTAAAGGGACAGATTTCAGTTATACTCGTGTAGGACAGTTTGCAGTAGATGGAAACGGCTATCTGGTGGACGCTGGTGGAAATTTTGTTTATGGATTCCGACCGGATGATGTAGAGAAGCCAACAGCTTTTGACGGTGATCTGGTTCCGATCAAGGCACCTTCGTCAGATACAGGCTCGGATTTTGATGGAGACGCTCTTCAGTTGAGCGGCATCAAGATCAATAGCCTGGGCGAGATCACAGGTACGATCCTGGCTCCTGGAGAAGCGTATGATGGAAAAACAGTTTCCCTTGGCAAGGTGGCCATTGCAACCTTCCAGAACCCCCAGGGCCTTTCCAAGAAGGGCGGATACTACTATGGGGCTAGTACGGGGGATAACTCCGGTGCGGTCTCTGCCACTATTCCGGGAGGAAGTGCGGCGGAGCTGATGACGGGATACCTGGAGGGGTCCAACGTGGATCTTGCAAAAGAATTTGCGGATATGATCACTACACAGAGAGGATTCCAGGCAAACTCCAAGATCATCACGGTCAGTGATGAGATCCTTTCTGATCTGATCAATATGAAGCGGTAACGGATATGATCTGTGTAACGCGTCTAAGCGGGGAGATCATATACCTGAATTGGCTGCAGGTTGAGTATATTGAATGTATTCCGGAAACCAAGATCCGTATGATCAACGGAGATTATTATCTGGTCAGGGACAGTGTGGAGTCTGTCCGTGACCAGGTGGAACAGTTTCTAAATCACTGTTTATGTGCAAAAGAAAAAGCACGGGAGGTGGATTAACATGGATCTTACAACTCTGATCGGGCTGATATTCAGCGGTATTCTGATGGTATATGGAATCGGGGTGGACAAACTTGGGAATTTTATTGATGTGCAAAGTATCTTTATTGTAGTCGGCGGTACGCTGGCGGCCCTGATCGCCAGCTATCCGTTTGGCATCCTAAAGGAGATCCCGAAGCATATCCGGGTGCTGTTTAGGGGAAAACAGTATAGCATTCCCCCACTGATCGATCAGTTGGTGGAACTATCTATGATAGCCAGACAGAATGGGCTTTTGGCCCTGGAAGAGCAGGCAGATGAGATCAAAGATCCTTATCTCAAACACAGCATTCTGATGATTGTGGATGCCAATGATCCGGATAAAGTGCGTCTGGTGCTGGAACGGGAACTGGAAAATATGATGACGCGTCACGATCAGGCCGCGGGGCTTTATGAAAAAGGATCGGCGTATGCCCCGGCATTTGGTATGATCGGAACCCTGATCGGTCTGATCAATATGCTGAAGGGAATGGGGGATATGACCAGTGCTTCAGCTACGATCGGCCGCGATATGTCGGTTGCCTTGATCACGACCTTTTATGGATGTCTTCTGGCAAACGCCATATTTAATCCAATTGCAAAGAAACTCCGGATCCGCCAGGATGAGGAAGAGCTGTACTGCTCTACGATCATCGAAGGAATTCTTTCGATCCAGGCGGGAGAAAATCCCCAGTATCTGCGGGAGCGTCTTCTGACATCCATTAAGCGTTCCCAGCAGGAGCGTCTTCTGGCCCGGGCGGAGAAGGGCAGTGGAGAGAGTCAGGACGGTGAGGAATCATGAGAAAGAAAAACCGCCCCACAGACGGCGGCGGAAGCTGGATGGATACCTATGGAGACATGGTGACCCTGCTCCTTACCTTTTTTATTATGCTGTTTTCCATGTCCAATGTAGACGCTAAGAAGTGGGATGTCTTTATAAAAAGTATTTCGGCGCGGGATAATGGTGTACCGGTAGAGGAAGTTCTGATCAACTCTGAGGTAGGAGAAATGGAACCTCCTGCCGATGGGGAGACTCTGGGAAGTCCGGAGGATTCAGAACCGCTGGATCCCACCGACACCTCAACGCTGTATCTGACCATTGCGGAAGCCTTGAATGCAGTGGGAGTTACGGATGCGACTGTGATGCGGGGAGAGGACTATACATATATTGGTTTTGAAAACAGCACCTTTTTTGACGGCGGAAGCTCGATCCTGGAAATCAGCGGACGGAAGGTTCTGGATGCATTTTGTGAATCCATTTCCCATGCGGCAGACGGGATCAGCCAGATCAGTATCATGTCCCATACGGCAAAGGCGGACCCCAACGGAGAAACTGATGTGCGTACAGACAGGATCCTGTCGGCTATGAGGGCTGCGGAGGTGGCGATCTATATTCAGAATAAGAATGTGATCGAACCAAGGAAGCTTGTAAACGTCAGTTATGGGGAATACAGGCCGATCGCAGATAACTCTACGCCAGAGGGACGGGCAAAAAACCGGCGGATCGAAGTCATTATCCTGGACAAAGATGCAAAAGCCCGGGGAATCGACGAGTATTATAAGGATCTGCAGGGCGGCTCGTACAAAGATACGACGATCGTTACGGTAGGAACGCCGTCATAGAACAAAAACGAACAGAAGGGATTGACGGAAGCGATGGCAGAAGTATTATCACAAAGTCAGATCGACACTCTTCTAAAATCCTTGCGGAATGATGAGGCGATACAGCCGGATTCCATGGAAAGCATGATCATGCCGCAAAAAGAAAAGACGTACAGAACGTACGATTTTTATAGTCCTAGAAAATTTACAAAAGAAAAGATCAAGATCCTGAACAGCATTTTTGAGAACTATGCAAGGATCCTGACTTCCCAGGTAAATGGCATTTTCCGGGTTATGACGGATATCACCGTTTTCGAGGTACAGGAACGCAGATATTATGAATATGTCAATGGGTTCCATGAGAACGACTGTATGACGCTGGTGGATACGATCATGCCGGAAAAGGGAAGACAGAATGTTCCGATGATGATCCATGTTACGCCGGGACTGGTCATTACGCTGATCAACCATATGCTGGGAGGCGCAGATGAGATCGTCCGGGTAGAGGAGGACTACCGGTATTCAGACGTGGAATTTGCCCTGTACCGGAGGGTGGTCGAATATATCACCGGAGCGCTGAAGGATGGCTTTGCCAATTATGTGAACGTGGCATTTGAGGTTCAGAGGGTTGAGGAAAATCCCACAATGGCGCAGGAAATCGGTCTGGATGAAACGGTAGCGATCATCTTAATGAATGTGGATGTGGCCGGCCGCGCCACAGAAAAGATCAGGATGTGTATGCCGGGAACCCTGCTGGAGGCGATTTTCCAGGTGATCGATACCAGAAAGCATCTGGCCAGGGGATTCTTTTACGAAGATAACCGGGAAACCATCCTGGCCAATATACGCTGTACAAAACTGCCGGTTACAGCACAGCTTGGAACCATGTATCTGGATCTGGAAGACCTTTACAGGCTCCAGCCAGGGGATGTCATTGACCTGGGAAAACCGAAAGATAGTTCTGTTAAGGTGTTTGTCGGACGCCAGCCCTGGTTTACAGGGCAGATGGGGCGGTATAAAAAGAATGTTGCCGTTCGTATCCAGTCCAGATATCCGGAAGAAGCGGATGAAGGAGAAGAGACTGGAGAATAGCTGAAGGACAGTGGAATTAAAAGAGAAAGAAGAGGAAAATGATTATGGCGAAGATTATGCTTGTAGATGATGCGGCTTTTATGAGAATGATGATCAAAAATGCTTTGACAGCCAGCGGCTATACAGATTTTGTAGAGGCGCAGGACGGAGCAGAGGCAGTGACAAAATATGAGGAAGAGAAGCCGGATATGGTGATCATGGATATTACCATGCCGAACATGGATGGTCTCCAGGCGCTGAAGAAGATCCGCGAAGCAGATCCCAGCGCTAAGATCGTAATGTGTACAGCCATGGGCCAGGAGAGCATGGTGGTAGACGCCATTAAATCGGGAGCCCGCGATTTCATTGTAAAGCCATTTGACGCCCAGAGAGTGGTTCAGACGGTCAATGGCATTCTTGGAAAATAGGAGATAGTGATATGGCATTTTTGGGATGTTTTAATATCAGTGCTTCCGGTATGAGCGCCCAGCGGATGCGGATGGATATCGCAGCAGAAAATATTGCGAATATCGATACGACCCGGACGGCTGAGGGCGGGCCATACCGAAGGAAAAATGTGGTTTTGGAAAGCTATGGAAACAGTTCGTTCGATGAAGCGCTTCGCAAGGCGGCTGCCGGCGGAGGGATTGCCAGTTCAAATGCCGGCGTCCGGGTTGCCGGGATCGTGGAGGATGACCGGGACTTTAAAAGGGTATATGATCCCAGCCATCCAGATGCAGACGGACAGGGGTACGTGAATATGCCAAACGTGGATCTTTTAAAGGAGACGGTTGACAGCATGTCTGCAACCCGGTCCTATGAGGCCAATGTAACGGCGTTGAACGCCATGAAGCTGATGGCTCAGAAGGCCCTGGAGATAGGAAAGTAAAAGACAGGAGGGAGATATAATGGGCGCGAACAGCTTTAATGAGATGGAGAAAGATGCCCTTGGCGAGATGATGAATATCAGTCTTGGAGCATCAGCAACTGCAATGTCTACCCTTTTGGGAGCTGTTGTCAATATTACAACGCCGGTGGTCCGGGTACTGAACCGGAGCCAGTTTGAATTTAAGAAGCTTGAACCGGCCGTAGGCGTGGAGATCGCTTACGTAGAGGGCCTGGAAGGCAGTAATATCATGATGTTCAGCCGGAATGACGTGAGGATCATCGTCAGTACGCTGATGGGACAGGAGATCCCGGAAGAGGAATTCGAGCTGGATGAGATCAACCGGAGCGCCATCTGCGAAGTCATGAATCAGATGATGGGGGCGTCAGCGACTGCCATGTCCGAATTCCTGAAGATGACCGTTAATATTTCAACTCCGGTTTCTTTTGAAATCGATGATGAAACAAGCTTTAAGGAAAAGTATTTCCCAGAAGACGAAGAAATGGTGGTGGTAGGATTCACCCTGGAAATCGTTGGGAAACTTTCCAGCGAATTTTTAAATATCATGCCGCAGAGTCTGGCCAAAAGGCTTCTGGAGCCTTTTGCCGACACATTGAGAAGTGTGGAAGAGGAGCAGAAAGAAATGGCCCAGACGGCAGTTCCGGTCCAGGAAGCGCCGGAGGCTTCGGCCGTTGCTCCGGCCCAGGAAACTCTGGAGGCCCAGGCGGCGGCTCCGGTTCAGGAAACTCCGCCAGCCCAGGCAGCGGCCCCGGTCCAGGAGGCGCCGATCGCCCATACAGCGGTTCCGCCCCAGGAAGCTCCGGAGACCCAGGCAGCGGCTCCGTCCCAGCCAGTTCCTCCTTCCTCTCCAATGCCTCCTTACTGGAATGGAATGCCCGCTGGCGGCTATATGCCTCCTTACGGGATGCAGCCGGCAGCAGATCCAGGATTCATGCAGCTTCTGGTCCAGCTCCAGCAGTCCCAGGCTTCCATGATGGAAATGATGCGTACCATGGAGCAGAAAGAAAAAAACAGAGAGCGCAGGCCGCAGCAGGAAAACAATATCATCCGCCCTTCAGATGCGCCGCAGCTGGAGGCATGTAATTTGGACGGAGAGGAAGAAAAGGCAAACCAGGAAATGCTGATGCGTGTGCCTCTGGAGATATCAGTAGAGATTGGCCGCACGAAGAAACTCGTTAAGGACATTTTGGAATTTACCCAGGGCTCTCTTGTGGTTCTGGATAAAATGGCGGGAGAGCAGGCAGATCTTTATGTAAACGGGCAATGCGTGGCCAGAGGGGATATTGTTGTGGTTGAGGATAATTTTGGTATCCGGATCACGGAAATCGTAGCCTGTGATCTGAACCAGGAAAGTCTTTGATCATGGCTGATTTTTTTGAAACAGCGGGAATGTTTCTGGCTATGGCCGGCATTATCGCGGCAGCCTGGGGAGCCAGCCGGTTCCTTGGGAAGAAATTCGGCGTTCCCGCCTCAGGAAAATCCATACAGATTCTGGAGCAGGTATCCCTCGGAGCAGACCGCAGTCTTTTGCTGGTCCGCTGTGGGGGTCATACCTACCTTCTGGGGAGCAGTCAGGCAGGGATCCAGGTGATTGACGAAATAGAAGAAAGTGATAAAATAGAAGAAGGGGAGTGAGGTTGTGAGTGAACTTTTAAGCGGGCTCAATGGCGGCAATGTTCCGGCGCTGGATCTGATCATTTTATTGACAGCAGTTGCTCTGCTGCCTTCTATCGTAATCATGATGACCTCCTTTTTGAGGATCGTCATCGTACTCTCCTTCACCAGAAATGCCATTGGCGTACAGCAGACTCCGCCAAATGTGGTACTTACAGGCATCTCCCTTTTTCTGACCCTGTACATCATGGCGCCTGTGATCAGTGATATCAATACGAATGCGTACCAGGCTTATATCCAGGGTGAGATCAGCCAGAAAGAAGCTCTGGAACGGGCGGAAATACCGCTTAAGAAATTTATGCTGCGGAATACGGAGAAGGATACTCTGGATCATTTTGTGGAAATGTCCCACACAGAGATCCAGGAAAATGTGGAAGATTATCCCATGACGGTGGTGACGCCGGCGTTCATGACAAGTGAACTGAAACGGGGATTCATGGCGGGCTTCCTGCTGTATCTGCCATTCCTGCTGATTGATGTGGTCGTGGCAAGTACCCTGATGTCCATGGGAATGGTAATGCTGCCTCCGACAATGGTGGCTCTTCCGTTTAAGCTTCTTTTGTTCATTACAGTAAACGGCTGGGAGCTGCTGTTTTCTACTCTGATCCAGAGCTTCCGGTAGCTGGAAACCTCAAAAATCGCGCAGGGAAAGAATAGGAGAGATCGTATTGTGACCAATGCAGAAGTTCTTGCTATTATGTACCAGGCATTTCAGCTGGCTGTAAAGCTGTGTCTGCCCTTTCTGCTGATCAGTATGCTGGTAGGTGTTCTTATTGCAGTATTTCAGGCGGCAACCCAGATCAATGAGCAGACAATGACGTTTGTGCCAAAACTTTTGGCGATCCTGGCGCTGCTTGGAGTGTTCGGAAGTTCCATGCTTGTGATGCTGCAGGAATTTGTTTATCAGATCACGGATATCATCGCCAGGGGGTAAACGGGATGGCAGTTTTGTTCAGTCTGGTAGTGATGCGGGTCAGCGGAGCCATAGCGGGCAATCCGGTATTTGGAAAAACGAATTTTCCTCCAAGGGCCAGGGCCTGTATGATCGTTGCGTTATCGGTATGCCTGCATCAAAGTACCGGCAGCGGATCCTATCGTGCTCCAGGCTCTCTGGTGGAATATGCGGTCATGCTGGGCGGGGAGCTTCTATTTGGACTGGTGATCTCCTTTGCCATGGAACTGTCTTTTATGACGGTCCGGTTTGCCTCTTCGGTGATGGATTATTGTATGGGGTTAAGCATGGCCCAGATCTATGATCCCCAGTATGGGACCCAGTCAACGGTAAGCTCCGGACTTTATTACACATTCATGGCGTTGATATTTTTTGCCACCAACGGCCATCTCCGGCTGTTCAGCATCTTTTATACGTCAGCAGAACTGATCCCTTTCGGAACCGTATCTCTGAGGCCGGAGATCATGGAGGTTGCGGCAGCGGCCTTCTGTCAGTCCATTGTTATGGGAATGCAGTTTGCGTTTCCTGTTATCGCCATGGAGCTTCTGTCTGAGGCTGCCATGGGGATTTTAATGCGTGTAGTCCCGCAGATCAATGTTTTTGCAGTCAACTTCCAGGTAAAGATCCTGGTTGGAATGTTTATGTTCCTGTTGATTTTTTCGCCAATGGCTGACCGGCTGGGCGTGATCCTGGAGGAAATGTATGGGATCATGGAACAGCTCGCAGCGTCCATGGGCGGAGTGTAGGAGGGGAAGTCCATGGCACAGAACAGCGGTCAGGAAAAGACAGAGCAGGCGACGCCAAAACGACGGAAGGATGCGCGGAAGGAAGGAAACGTTTTTCAGAGCCGGGATGTCTCTACGGTGGCTGTCTTAATAGGCGTATTCTTTCTGGCAATGTTTTTTTTCCCTTATCTCTATAAACAGATGCGGCTTTATATGGTATGGCTTCTGGAACGATCAGTAACGGATGGGGAGAACCTGCTTTCAGCGCATCTGGCATGGGAAACGACGGTTGTTTTTTTGAAATGTGCCCTGCCGCTTTTGGGGGCCGCTTTATTGTTTGGCATCCTGGGGCATGGAGTGCAGACACGTTTTAATATCTCTTTCCGGTCAGTCCGCCCCAAGTGGAGCAAGCTGAATCCCCTGACCGGAATGAAGAGACTGTTTTCCATGAAAAATGTAGTAGAGCTGGCGAAAAATATGATCAAGATCGCCATACTTCTTACTCTTCTGGGGAAGGTGCTGAGCGATTCGCTGACACCCATTGCCAGAATGATGGATATGGGGCTTCTTGCGTCTGCCGGATCAATGCTTCAATTGGTCTTTAACCTTGTGATGAGAGTCTGTATGGTATTCGCTGTCATTGCATTTTTTGATTTTCTTTATCAGCGGTGGGAGTATGAAAAAGGACTTCGTATGACGAAGCAGGAGGTAAAAGACGAGTTTAAGCAGACAGAGGGAAATCCCCAGATTAAGGGACGGATCCGCCAGATCCAGCGTCAGATGGCCATGAGCCGGATGATGCAGAAGGTTCCGCAGGCGGATGTCATAATCCGAAACCCGACCCATGTGGCAGTCGCTTTAAAGTACGATCCCCAACGGCACAGGGCTCCTGTGGTCGTGGCGAAGGGGGTAGATGAAGCGGCTCTGCGTATTGTAAAGACAGGAGAAGAGCATGGGGTCTATATTACAGAGAACAAGCCTCTGGCCCGGGCCTTATATGGGGCCTGTAAACTGGATCAGGAAATTCCGGCTGAACTGTATGGGGCAGTGGCGGAGATCCTGGTATACCTTTATAAACTTAGACAATAATGGATGGAGAAGAACAGACGTATGAAGAAAATAGGAAACTATTCGGTAGTTTTATTTGTAATTACCATCATACTTCTTTTGATTATACCGCTGCCAGCGTCCATCGTGGACGTGGCGATCATTTTAAATATCTCTCTTTCAATGATGATACTTGTCATCACCATGACGATCCGGGAGCCGCTGGAATTCTCTATTTTTCCATCGCTGCTGCTGATCACGACCCTGTTCCGCCTGGGGATCAACGTTTCTACTACAAGAAACATCCTGGGCAACAGCGGTGTCTCAGGAAAGGTCATTGCAGCTTTTGGTGATTTCATCCTGGGCGGAAATGTGGTAGTCGGTATGATCATCTTTCTGATCATCGTACTGATGCAGTTTATTGTAATCACAAAGGGAGCAGAGCGTGTATCAGAAGTGGCAGCCCGCTTTACCCTGGATGCAATGCCGGGAAAACAGATGGCCATTGATGCGGATTTAAGCTCCGGACTGATCAATGAACAGCAGGCAAAAGAACAGCGTGGAAAGATACAGAGAGAGGCTGACTTTTACGGTGCTATGGACGGTGCCACAAAAATCGTAAAGGGTGACGCAGTGATGTCGCTGATCACCACAGCCATCAACCTGATCGGGGGAAGTATCATTGGCATCGTGCAGTCGGGAGAGTCCATTGGCACTGTACTGACCACTTATTCGATCGCAACCGTGGGCGACGGTCTGGTTTCCCAGATTCCGGCGCTTCTGATCTCAACCGCAACAGGCATGATCGTGACCCGGGCCGTATCGGAGGGAAGCTTAAACGAGGATGTATCCCACCAGTTTACTGCACAGCCCCATGCCATTATGATCAGTGGTCTGGCGGTCCTGATCATGGCTCTGATTCCTGGTATGCCAAAGGTTTCCATGTTTATCATTGCAGGAGGTCTGATCGGAGGCGGATATTATATTTCCACAAGGATCCAGGCGGAGCCGTCCTTGTCTGCTGCATCCCTTTATGGGATGGAAAGCGGAGCCGCAGATGCTGGACCCGCTTCGGCAGAAGCGGCGGCAGCCCAGTCTCCTGTATCGGAAGAGGATTACTTTAAGGATGTTAATAATGTATATTCCCTGCTGACCCTGGAGCCGATCGAGATGGAATTTGGGTACAGTCTTATTCCCATGGCAGATGAAGCGTCGGGGGGCAGGCTGATCAGCAGGATCGTTATTTTCCGCAGACAGTATGCCCAGGATATGGGGTATGTGATCCCTTCTATCCGCCTCCGTGACAGCGCGATGCTGGCTCCAAACCAGTATTGTATCAAAATCCGTGGGGAAGAGGTGGCGCGGGGAGAGATCCTGGTGGATTATTTCCTTGCCCTGGAACCAGAGACGGTGGAGCAGGAGGTGGAAGGAATTGAAACGATCGAGCCCGCTTATGGCATTCCGAGCCGTTGGATCCGTCCTGAGAACAGGGAACGGGCGGAAATATATGGTTATACAGTGATCGATCCGTTATCAGTTATGGTGACCCATCTTTCGGAAGTGATCAAACAGCATGCTTCTGAGCTGCTGACACGCCAGGATGTAGTCCATCTGGTAGAAAATCTAAAGAAAACAGCACCGGAACTGGTAGAAGAGGCATTTCCGCAAATTATCAGTTACAGTCTTTTCCAGCGGGTCCTGACAAGCCTGATGCAGGAGGGAGTCCCTATCCGTGATCTGGAAACTATCGTGGAAACGCTGCTTTCATCAGTATTGGAAACCGGAATGATGCCCAGGGAAACAGATGGGGTGGTAGAACGGATCCGGGAAAATCTGAAACGGACGATCACCCGCATGTACTGCGAGGATGGGACCATGAAGGTAATAACACTGGAAGCAGAGCTGGAAAGAGATATGGTAGCGGCACTTTCCAAAGGTGAAAATGGGTTTTATCTGGCTCTGGATCCGGAGACTCTTCAGAGTATTGTCGGCCAGCTGGCAGAACAACTGAAAAAATTCAGCAGCTTTTCCCAGGATCCAGTCATCCTTACCTCTAAGGTCATGAGGATCCATGTATACCGTCTGATCAGCCAGTTCTATCCAAAGGTGAGGATCCTTTCATTCAATGAGATCGCGAGCAATGTGCAGATCCAGTCCATAGGCAGTATTAAGAAGCAGTAGGCAGGTGGAGTGAGATGGATGATTTGACCCAGAAAACGAATGAGGAACTCTTCGCGCTTTATAAGAGGGAGCGGAATCCGGAGATCCGCCGTGAATTAACAATGCGGTATCTTTATATTGCCACATCAGTTGCCAGACAGATGTATGATATTTATTCCAGTGCCATGCAGATGGAGGACGCGGTGAATGAGGGAGTGCTGGCGATCATGCGGGGGATCGACTCATACGATCCGGATAAAAATGTAAAATTTTCTACATATATTTCTCCCCGCATCAGGGGCGTCATGCTGGATTATATGAGAAAGCAGGAGTGGATGCCAAGAGGGTACCGGAAGCAGCTAAGTCTGATCGAGGACGCTATGCAGACGCTGGAAACGGACCTGGGGCGGCCACCTACAAAAGAAGAGGTGGCGGAGCATGTGGGACTGAGCGTTAAGCGGTGTCAGAGGATCCTGTCTTTGCGGTCCATGAGCCTTGTGCAGTCTCTGGATGTGATGATGCAGGATGAAAAAATCACACAGGGAAGCCAGATACCAGGCAACGAAGTGGATAAGCAGCCAGAGGAGGCATTTATGCGGGAAGAGCAGCTCCGGATGCTCAGCGAAGCCATCAGTACCCTGGATCAGAAAGAAAGAACCGTTCTTGCTCTTTACTATGTAGAGCAGTTGAAAATGGAACAGATCGGGCAGGTTATGGGAATCAGCCAGCCCAGGATCTCGCAGATCCATACAAGTGTTCTGCGGAAATTACGGAAGCTTATGGCTTGAAACGAAAGAAGGAGGAAAAAGGATGTATCAGGGATTTTACAATCTGGCGTCGGGGATGCTTACCCAGAGCCGGAACTTAAATGTCATCAGTAATAATATGGTCAATGTCCAGACGGCAGGATATAAGAGTGATACAATGGTAAGCACCACCTTTGGGGAGGAAATGCTGTATCGTACTGGGCGGCAGAATAAGGAAAATCCAGAAGCCCTGGCCTCTGTTTCAAAGATCAAGGCAGCAGACCGGACATATGTGAGCTATGAGCAGGGAAGCTTTGAGCAGACCGGCGGGATCTACGATTTCTCACTGGCTGGAAATGGATTTTTCTGTATCCAGACAGCCCGGGGAGAACGGTATACCAGAAACGGCTCTTTTTGCGTAGACGAGGAAGGCTATCTTGCGCTGGAGGATCAGGGAAGGGTGCTTTCGGCTGATGGCCAGCCGATCCAGATCCAGGATGAGAACTTCCGTGTGGACAGCCGCGGCAATATTACCTCCATCCAGAGAGAAGATGGGGAAGACGGAGAAAATGTAGAAGATGGAGAAAATATAGAAGCCGGAAGCGTGACCTATGGGAGATTAAAGGTGGTGGATTTCGCAGACTATGGCCAGTTGCGGAAAGAAGAGAATGGTTTATTTTCCTCCGGGGCAGCTCCCAGGGATATCACAGACGGCTCCACTGTGGTCCAGTGGCAGAGCCTGGAGCGCTCAAATGTGGATATGGTGGAAGAAATGACTGCGATGATGTCTTCCCAGCGTGCGCTGCAGAGTGCGGCCCAGGCGCTTAAGATGTACGACCAGGTGATGAGCAAGGCAGCCAGCGACGTGGGAAGATTGTAAGGAGGATACAGGAATGAATATGTCTTTTTACACCAGTGCAGTGGGTGCAAAACAGTTTACGAAGAAACTGGACGTAGCTGCCAATAATCTTGCAAATATCAACACCCATGGATTTCATCCGAAAACGGCAGCCTTTTCCCAGCTGGTACAGTATAATCTCAATGATTCAGCCGAAGCGCAGACAGAGCTTCAGGCTGGAGCGGGAGCCAGGCTTACCAGAACCTGGACGGATTTTTCCACCTCTGGTATGGTCCGCACAGACAGTGAATACGATTACGCGATCCAGGATGATAATGCATTTTTTATGCTTCAGGACCTGGAAAGCGGGGAGATCAGTTTTACCCGGGATGGACATTTCCACAGGGCGGAGCGTGAGGACGGCTTTTATCTGATGACAGACAGCGGAAAAATGGTACTGGATCAGAATCAGATGCCTTTAAAGGCAGAAGTGACGGATGTGGAGAGGCTCCAGGAAGAGATGGAGGACGGATGGGAAGAATCCTATGATGACATAGAAGATGAGGAAGAGGAAGAAAAGCCGGTGGTGGGCGTGTATACTTTTGAGAATCCCAGCCGCCTGGTCAGCCTTGGGGATAATGAGTACATTCCCGCAGATGAAGGGATGGAGGCCGTTCTGAAAACGGATGCGTCCCTTGTTACAGGTGCTCTGGAAAGTTCAGGCACGGATATGGCAAAGGAGATGGTGCATATCATTGAAAGCCAGCAGGCGTTCAGATATGCGTTAAAGATGGTGACAGTATCCGACGAGATTGAAACAACCGTGAATTCTCTCAGAGGCTGATAGGCAGATGATAAACCAGAAAGAAAGGATTCGCATATGAAAATAAAACATTACGAAGATCTGGACCTGCAGGAGTTGGATGTCATGCGCGAGATTGGCAGCATCGGTACCAGCCATGCAGCGACGGCTCTTTCCAAGCTCCTGAATAAGGAGACGCGGATCACGATCCCCACAGTGAATATCCTGGGCTATGAGGAGGCGGTAGAGCGGATTGGGACCGCAGAAGATATAGTAGCGGCAGCCCTGGTCAAGATGGAGGGCGATATTGAGGGACTGATGCTGTTTCTATTCGATCTGGAGCTTGCCAATACCATACTGGGCCGTCTTTTAGGAAAAACCTGGGAGAGTTTTCTGGAAATGGATGAAATGGCGAAGTCAGCATTGGTTGAGGTAGGGAATATTATCATCTGTTCCTACATTAACTCTTTTTCACAGCTGATCCATGTGGATATCAGTTTGTCCGTCCCCAGCTCGACGATCAATATGCTGGGAGGTATTCTGATGGTACCCATTGCAGAATATGGATACGAAACAGATAAGCTGATGTATTGCAATGCCGATTTTGTAATAGAGGGTAAAAAATTTTCCGACTGGCTTTTGATGCTTCCGGATATTCAGTCCCTGAATACGATTATGGAAAGATTAGGTGTTTCATAAATGATGGAGAAAGAGTTAAAAGTCGGGATTGGCGATATGAAGCTGTCGCGGGGAGACGGGCGTATTATCACATACGCCCTTGGTTCCTGTATTGGAATCACTTTCTACGATCCGGTCACGCACCTGGGCGCCCTTCTTCATATTATGCTGCCTGCTCAGCTTTCCTCCAGTGATACAAATGTATTTAAGTTTGCGGATAGTGGGATCCGCGAGACGCTGAGGAAACTTCGCGTATTTGGAATAGTAAAGCATAGAATGATCGTTAAGATCGCTGGCGGAGCAAAAATGTTCGAGATCAGCGGAAATTCCTCTTTTGGAAACATCGGCGCACGCAATATCGAAAGCGTAAAGCGGATCCTGGCGTCAGAGGGGATCCGGATCGCCGCCGAGGATGTGGGAGGAAATTATGCCAGAACTATGATCCTGGAACTGTCAACAGGAAGGGTGACAGTCCGGACGGTAGGGCATCCGGAGTGTTACTTGTAGGGAGAGGAGAAAACAAGATGAGACAAAGTGAAAAAGAGGGAATCCTTCTGGAATCGGGAACGAACGAGATCGAAGTAATGAAATTTACCGTAATGGGGGAATTTTATGGGATCAATGTGGCTAAGGTTCAGGAGATCATCATGAGCGAACGGGTAAAACCGATGCCCCACGCGAATCCGTCGGTAGAGGGGATTTTTAAGCCCAGGGACGAGCTGATCACTGTGATCAATCTTGCGCATTACCTGTCCGGGGAAAAGCATGAAAACGGTGCAAGAGACCTGTTTATTGTAACAAATTTCAATAAGATGACAGTGGCGTTCCGGGTGGAGAGCATCGAGGGAATCAGCCGGATCTCCTGGAAGGATATCCAGAAGCCGGATAAGACGATCACCAATGGGGATGACAGCGTAGCCACTGGAATTGCGCAGTGCGGAGACGAGCTTGTAACAATCCTGGACTTTGAAAAAATCGTAGCGGAAATTGCTCCGGAAACAACGATCCAGGTTTCTGAAATTGAACGCATGGGAGACCGCCAGCTCTGTCATAATCCGGTCGTTATAGCAGAGGATTCGGTTCTGTTAAGCCGGATGATCAATGATTCCCTGGAGCGGGCCGGATTCACGGAGATTAAAAATTTTTCCAACGGACAGGAGGCTTGGGACTATCTTTCCTCCATCAGAAATGATTCAGATCTGTATGATAAGGTGAATTTGGTCATTACAGATATTGAAATGCCGGAAATGGACGGCCACAGACTGACGAAGCTGATTAAAGAGGATAAACGCTTGAAAAAGTTGCCGGTGGTGATATTCTCTTCTCTGGTCAATGAGCAGATGCGGCAGAAAGGGAAAGAACTGGGAGCGGATGAGCAGCTGTCGAAACCAGAGATTGGACATCTGGTAGCCGTTATGGATGAGCTGCTTGCCCGGTTTAACCGTGAAAGAAATGCAGGAGGCATGAACGAATGAAGCGATATGAGATGACTCCGGCCCTCCGGACCGGCAATGAAATGATCGATATGGAGCATGAGCGCATTTTTGAGGAAGTAAATGCGCTTCTGGAGGCCTGCCAGACGGGACGTGCAAGAGGGCATCTGGGGGAAATGGCGAATTTCCTGGCGGACTATGTGGCCGTCCATTTTTCGGACGAGGAAAATCTGCAGACAGAATTCCAGTATCCGGATTACTCCAGCCATAAAAAATTTCATGAATGGTATAAGCGTGAACTGAAAAAGAACCTAAATGCGGTCAAAGCAGTGACAAATTCGTTTGAAGCTTTAGGAAAGATCAATCACGTCATAGATATCCTTTTAAAGCATATTGAAAACGAGGACAGCCGCCTGGCAAAATGGGTGCAGGAACGCAGCAGAAAGGCAGAAGCGCCGGCCAGGGAAACCAGCACTCCCCGGAAAAGCCAGTTCGTATCCGGTTTTCAGCCGTCCGGCGGGAAGAAGGAAATAGACCTGCGTGGGTTACTGGATGTCTCCCAGCTTCAGAAGAGGCAGGAGCTGTTTGCGGAGGCTACCGGTCTGGCCTGTGTTATAACAGATCTGTCGGGACGGTATCTTACAAAGGGCAGTGGTTCCCGAACCTTTTTCAGCCATCATGCCAGCGGCAGACATGAAGGACTTCTGGAGTTTACAGAGGCCCTGATCCTGGATGGCTTCCAGATCGGAATGATCATCGGCGGCGCGGAGCCGGGCGCATGGGATGGAAACGGCCAGATAACCCAGGCTTCCGTTTCGGCAGCCGGACAGTTGTTTGCAGAAACCATTAACAGCTGGGTGCATGAGGCGGCGGCAGATAAAAAGGATACTGGCAGCCGGTCTGTATTCCAGAAGGAAGCCGGACAGGTCCAGGAGGCGATCCGCCAGATCAAAAGCCGGGCGAAAGGGCTGGAGCAGACGGCAACCATGGAAAAGATGCTGTCTTTAAATGCTGCGATCGAGGCTGGACGTGCGGGAAAAGCAGGCGTCGGGTTTGCAGTGGTAGCTGAAGAGATTGGAAGGATGGCCAACGAGTCTGCGGCGGTATATCGGGAGATCCAGGAACTGGTCCGACAGGTGGAAACTTCTATGGCGCGGATGGAGCAGAGTGATTTTTAATCGTAGGATCAGCAGCTGAAAAGGAGAGAATATCGTATGAAAACAAAAGGTGAAGGACGAATCGGCAGGACTGGAGCCAGAAACAGGCTTCTTACGGCAGTCTGTACCCTGTGCTTTTCGGCAGCAGTCTTTTTATCCACAGTCTATGCAGGCACAGAGGGGACATGGGAGCGGACAGAGGATGGAAAATACTGGAAATACGTTTATGCTCCGGATCGGCAGGCCATAGACGAATGGATAGAAATTGACGGAAAAGAGTATTATTTTGACAAAAAAGGCCGTATGAAGACAGGATGGGTTACAAGTGAGTGGGATGGAAACCGCTACTATATGGGGAAGGATGGGGCAAAATGCAGGAACACATTCCTTTCCAATGGAACCTACATAGGGCCGGACGGGGTGGTTCTGGAACGGTTTGAAGCCTGGAGAAAGGCTGTCCAGAAGCAGCTGGAGCAGATGGTCCGGGCAAAAACAGAAGGTGTATTTTTTCTGACGGATTTAAACGGAGACGGATACAGGGATCTGGCTGTGCTTAACAGGCTGGAGAATCCGGACCAGCTATACCTGGCGGCCTTGTGGGATGAGGAGACAGATACGCTCCATACGATCAGTGAAAGTGGCCTGGAGGAAGACAGATACGTTTATCTGACAGTAAACGATAAAAGTACATGGCTGATCACACAACAGAAGGAAACCCTGGAAAGAGATTATTTTGAACTGGGGGAAGACTGGGATTATTTTGAACACCAGCGTCATTTCATGGCAGAAAAAAATGATTGGGGCGATCTGATCTATTTTGCTGATGGGGAAGAAAAACAGAAAGAGGAATGGAATGAGCTTTTGAAAGAAGCGGATGTTCTGGCGGGAGCTGAAAACGGTTATTTTCCGTCTGCTGCCCAGAAGGAGTCGGCCTGTTCCCTGGATAAGGATTCTATAAAAACAGCTTTGCTCCAGCCCCCGACCGCTGAAGAAGCGGCTTTGTGGCAGCCCTGATATCAATTTTCAGAGAATCTTACAGTCTGCGATGAGCCAGACATCGTTAATAACCAGGAGGAGGAGAAGGCATGATGATTATTACAGTTTCAAATCAAAAGGGCGGTGTAGGAAAAACTACAACATCCGCGGCTCTTGCAGCAGGCTTTTCCATGGCAGGAAAGAAGGTCCTCTGCATCGATCTGGATCCCCAGGGAAATCTGGGTTTTTGCCTGGGCCTGGATATGGAGACAGGATATACGGTACTGGATGCTTTAAAGGGAACGGTTCCCGTGAAGGACGCTGTAATCAGAACGGAATTATGCGATATCCTTGCCTCAGATATTACACTCAGCAGCAGCGGCTTAGAGGAGGTGCGTCAGGAGCACAGAGAGTCGATCCTCAGGGATACGCTGGACCCGATCCTAAAAAACTATGATTATGTGATCATTGATACTCCTCCGGCGCTGAATCTTCTGACGGTGAACGCCTATGCAGTATCAGACTATCTGATCATTCCAATGGCGTCCGATATTCTGAGCCTTGTGGGGCTGTCCCAGCTTCGTGAGACAGTGGAAACAGTAAAGGTCCGTCTGAATCCGAAATTAAAGGTGATGGGGATTCTTCTGACGCGCTATAACGGGCGCACCTGTCTGGCCAGAGACGTGCTGGAAATGGCAGGCCAGCTGGCGGCCCAGATGAACACAAAGGTATTTGAGTCAAAGATCCGGAATGGAGTTGCTGTGGCCGAAGCGCCGGCTCATGGGGAAAATATTTTTACATATAGCCCGCGTTCTGCTGCGGTAAAAGATTACCGGGGATTTATCGAGGAGGTTGCCACGATGATTGGCATGTAAGGAGGAAAACATGGCGAAAAAAACAAACAAAACCTCGCATGTACTGAATCTGATCACAGGGGGCAGCGGAGACCCGGAACCAGATGCCCGCCAGACGCAGGATCCCATGCAGACGGAACAAAATGTCGTAGTGGTAGACCCGGAAGAGGAGGAGAGGATCGCGGAGGATATCCGCAGACAGCTTCTCAAAGAGATGGGCGGAGACATGCCTGCTCCGGAACAGGCAGCTCCAGCTCCGGAAGAAGAATCACAGGAAACGGAAAGTGTCCGGGAGGGAGCAGAGGCAGACCAGGCGGCCATCCCCGATCCGGTAACTGGCCCGGCGGCAGCCGGATCCAGTGAAGCGTCAGCGGCTTCTGAAACAACGTCACCGGTGCAGGAGGAAAAGGCAGATTCTGAAGAAAAAACAGAAGCTGAACCAGAAAAAGAAGAGCTGCCATATCGTATGGTCAATGTGATGGAAGAGATCCTCAGCCCGGAGATGGTGAAGGAGGAGATGAAAAAATATGGCGTTTGTCTGTGCAGCCGCTGTCAGGCCGATGTTCTGGCCCTCTTATTAACCAGGCTCCCTGCGAAGTATATCGTAGCCAATACTCCGGCGATCCCGCCCTTACTTAGTTATTACAAGAATAAGTACCGGGTGAATCTGCTGACACAGATGATCAAGGCATGTCTGGACGTTCGGGAGAATCCCCGCCATGACCGAAAGGAACCTTATGATTCAAAAGGATTTGCCGATAATTAAGATAAGAGTTTACGAAAGGAGTATACTATATGGCAAGCGTATCAGGAGCTACGAGCAGTCTTGGAAATACTGCATTGCGGGGATTTGGAGGTCTGGCCTCCGGAATCGACCGTGATTCTCTTATTGAACAGTTAACGGCAGGTACAGCATCCAAGATCACAAAACAGAAACTGGCAATGACAAAGCTGAGCTGGAAGCAGGATGCATTCCGCTCCATCAGCAATAAGATCCTGGATCTCCAGGACAAGTTCCTGGATTTTTCCTCTAAAACAAGTTTAAGGAATCCTTCATTTTTTGGAAAAAATCAGATCACCGCTATGGGGGATCCCAATATCAGCAAATATGTAAAGGTCTCTGGTACTTCCGATATGGTCGATTACTTGTCTATCCTTGGAGTGAAGCAGTTGGCGACCTCAGCGCAGCAGCTGTCAGATTCCAAGGGTGAAGCCGGTTCTATAACAACAGATATAACAAAAGATAAATTTGAGAACGGCCCGGCAGATATTTTAAGTTCCAATCTGGAGGGAATGAAACTTACTTTCGGTACCTATAATACACAGGACAAGCGCTTTAATGAAGCGGTCACCTTTACTTTTCCGTCCAGTTACGTAGTAAAAGATGAAAATGGGAATCCGGTAAAAGGCCCTGATGGCAAGGACAAGGTCCAGGAGATAGACTATACACAGCCGCCAGAAGAACTTGTGAAACACTTGAACGAGGCTTTGAGATCCCAGCAGTTTATGAGTGATAAGGCGGGAAAAAGCGGCATTGAATTCTCTTATGACGAGGTTTCCAAAAAGATATCCATTAATACGACTGCGGATATTTCGGATGCAGGAAAGAACTATGTGATCCGGGATTCCTCCAGCGCCCTGGAAGCGTTGGGATTTGACCAGGATGCCTCTAATAAGCTGCCCGAGAATGACCGGAAGGATGGGATCAGCCTGGATGAGCTCAATAAACATATGGGTTCATTTGATGAAGCGTATGTGGACCGGAAAACCTTGAAAGAATATCTGGTGGGGAAGAGTGTCACCGTCACGTTCGGCGGACAGACTAAGACCATCGAATTGATCAAAGAGGACGAGAAGGATGCGATTACGACTTTGGATGAGCTGAAAGATACGGTTCAGAAGCGTCTGGATCGTGCCTTTGGCTCCGGCAAGATAACGGCAGATACCACGGATGGCAAATTATCGTTTAAGACAGAGGACAACAAGCAGTCTTTAACGATTAGTGCAGATGATGTAGAGCTGCGAAACAATCTTGGCATTCAGCTCAATCAGTCCAATAAGTTAAGCATAGATTCCAGCCTTAAATACAATATGGAATTTCTTGGCTTCAAGGATGAAGTGGAGCTGGAAGAAGGGTTAAAGAACTTTTCGATTAATGGAGTAAAGCTTGAAGGGGTTACTAAGGATACTACTGTTAAGGAACTCCTCACAATGATCAATAATAATGAAGAAATGGGTGTCCGGGCTTCCTACATGGAGAATACCAATCAGTTTGTTCTGACAGCAAAAGAAACGGGAAGCGGAAGGCAGATCGTACTGGGCGGCGGAGCAGAGACAATATTTGGCTGTAAAGCCCACGGTGACGGTTATAGCCGGGATGGACAGGACGCCAAGGTTCTTGTCAGCTATGGAGATGGCATTGAGCGTGAGATCACCAGCTCCAGCAACAGCTTCGATCTTGAGGGGCTGACAGTTACCGTAAGCAACACCTTTGGAATTACAGAAAAAAATGAGAATGGGCAGACGATTGTCGAGTATTCCAAAGATAAATCACAGAAAGTCACTTTCAGTGCTTCCGCTGATGCGGAAGGTGTGACGGAGCGGGTAAAATCGTTCATTGAAGCCTATAATGAGCTGATTAAAGAGGTAAACGGCCAGGTCACCACAAAACCCAATGGCAATTATAAGCCGCTGACAGACGAACAGAAAAAGGAGATGGATAAGGAATCCATCGAAAACTGGGAAAAGAAGGCAAAGGAAGGGATCCTGTTTAATAATCCCATCATCCGCGACCTTGGAAATGGTCTGCAGGGCGTCCTTTCGGGTCTCATGGGCAATGGAGTAGACGCAGCGGAACTGGAGAAGATCGGGATCACGATGTCTAAGGATGCTTATGACGGCGGTATGATCCAGTTTGATGAGGACAAATTCAAAGCGGCTATGGAGAGCGATCCGGAACTGGTTTCTGATATCTTTGCCGGGGGCGGAGATGTAAATAAGGGACTTGTGCAGATGGTAGAGGAGACGCTGACGCCCTTTGCTACCCGTTTGTCTTATAAAAATGGAGGCTCCTATGGCCGGCTGATCGAGGAGGCAGGCTCTGAGAAGGTTGCGCTGTCTCTTACGAAAAACTTGATTTACAGCCAGCTGGAAGAGATGCAGAAAACCATTGATAAACTAAATGCGAATCTGAAAACAGAACAGGACCGTTATATCAGCCAGTTCTCCCAGATGGAGGTTCTGATCAATCAGATGAATAGTCAGGCCGGTTATCTTGCATCTATGACGGGCTGATCAAAACAGAGGAAGAACCATGAACGGATACAGCAAATATAAAGAAAAAAGCATTTATTCCATGAGTGGGGTAGAACTTCTGCTTCTGCTCTATGATGAGGCAGTCAGCCGTCTCAAGAAGGCGGAAATTGCCCTGGAAGACAAAAATTATCCGGCGTTTGAGGATTCTCTTGCGCGGGTAGGCAGGATTGTCCGGTATCTGATGGATATCCTGGATATGGAGCAGCCGATCAGCCGAAATCTGCGCCGTATTTATGAGTATCTAATTTATGATATAAGTCGGATCCGGGCGGGAAGAGAACGCCAGGCAGAAGAAATTGGCAGGATCTGTCATATTCTTCTGGAGCTTCGCTCCTCATTTGATGAAGCCGGACGCCAGGTGGGGGATCATTATACAGAGCAGAGTAAAGGGATCCTCGGATAAGGAGGCGCCATGGTTACAGAATTGGAGACGATCATGATTTATCTGCAAACGCGGTATAATATCATTCGCGAGATCAGCCGGCTGACAGACGAGCTTCTGGGAACCGTTGAGCGTGAAGATGTGATTTCCGCCTCCCTGGTGCTGGAGATGCGGAGGGAGCAGATGGAACGCCATGCTGCCTGTGAGGGCGATCTGATGCAGTTATTGGAGAATGGCAGAGGGGACCGGAGAGAACTTCACAGCATTGCCTTCGGTCCCATAGACCAGCTTCCTGGATTATCGAAAAAATGCCAGGAGGAAAAAGAACTCTGGATCCGGAATAAGATCTATGAAATCCGCAGCCGGACGCAGACTCTGATCGAAGACATACAAAAGCGTGATGACAGAATTACAAGAAAGGTCAAGCAGAATAAATGAATCGGATTTTATATGAGAGTCATTTTCTGATTAATATTGCCGCATCCATTATCCGACAGGAAGATATGAGACCTCTTCGTGGAAAAATGGATTGGGAGCGGATGTTCCGGATTTCTGATTACCATCGGATCTCCAATCTGATCTATCCTGGGGTTCTTGGAAATGATAATGTCCCTCAAAACTGGAGAGAACGTTTTTTTGAGCGTTATCAGGAGAGTCTGCAGTTTGGGGAATCATGTGACGAGGGAGAGCGAGAATTACTTGCTCTCCTTGATCTTAAAGAGATTCCTGTGCTGGTTCTGGAATCCTCAAAAAGAAGAAATCTGTATGAGATGAAAGAACTGGCGGGAGAGTGTGCCTTGCGGCTTTATCTTATGCGGGAAGATTATTCCCTTACAAAAGGTTTTCTCATAGATCTCGGCTTTGAAACGGACCGCATCTATCATTTGGGCGGAGAGCGGATGAGAAGGGACGATGGATTCGCTGTGGAAATTTACGACCATATCCCATATAAGACGCCAGCATACAAAAAGCAGATGAGACAGTTGTTTGAGAAGGCCCATCTTTTGGAAGGATATACGTTTGTTTCCGGACTGGATGATAAAACGAGACTGGCCTATCTGCTTGCCCGGACTTCCTATCTTTATGTAACCAGGGAACTTCTGGTACGGCAGCTTTTAGATTTATACCTGCTCCACAAAAAGCTGAAAGAAGAGGATCTGGAGCGGGAGTGGCTGTGGCTGAAAAAGCTAAAGATTGGACAGCTTTCAGAGAAGCTGCTCAGTCTCAGCTACGTCTGGTTTGGAACAAAGGCAGAACGCGCGGATCTGGCAATAACAGTTTCAGAGGACCTGGAATTGTATGACGAAATGGAAAATCGTATTCTGGGATACGGCAAGGAATATGAAGCGACAATCCCAGAAGCGCTGGCTCTTGCGGGTTCTATTCTGAAGGAAGAGGAAAAAGAAAACCGCAAGGCCAGAAGAAAATTGTTTTTGCAAAAAACTAGAGAATTGCGAAAACAGCTTTGGGAACTTTTACGGGAATATTTGCCGCGGAAAGAGAAGAAATAGATCAATCCTTCCGCAGATAGGGAAGCAGAGCGGCTGCAGACGCCTGCAAGGACTGGGCGTCTGGGCTGGAGGCATCTTTATTGGTGCGCTCCATTTCTGAAAGTTCTTCCCGGAGAATGGGCAGGTGTCTTGGTGCGTTGATTGCGAGACGGACCTCTCCCGAAGAGCATTCTAAAACGGTGATGCGTATGTCATCGCCGATTAGAATGCTCTCATTTTTTTTGCGTTTCAGAATCAGCATAGCCGATGTCTCCTTCCTGATCCACGTTTCCTAAAAGATCTCCCAGCGGATGGCGGTATCCATACTGGTTTCCGCTCAAGATAATCTGCATTCCACGACGGGTGGATGGATTGATGGCCAGAGGGCATTTCAGATTGACAGTATTTTCCAGATAATTACTGCGTACAACGCAAATGGAGTAATAGGATAGCTCGTCGCTTGAGCTTACCTGAAGAAAATCAAGCTCCTCCGGCTGCAGTGCGGGGCAATAGTCCGGCAGAATGGCGGGAGGATTGATAAGAAAAAATGCAATATCGGGATTTTCAATGGACTGGAGAAGCAGAAGGGAACCGTCTCCATCGTCAAGCCCAAGAGGGAGATACTGTTTCAAGTCCGAAAAGCCGAAAAGCCCCTCTGGAAAAGTAACAAGCTCTTCCTCTGTATATTCCACACTGCCATAATAATGCGTATTGATAATCATAATCAGAACTCCTATACGGTAAAATTCATATGGCCCTGGTCGGAGGCATGATCCAGAGGCGGAGCATAGTGAAAACCTCCGGTATAGGTGAAGTCAACCCCTGGCCAGGATGTGATAATAGTCATTTCAATAGCCGGTACATAAGTCACATCTCCAGACGCCACGCGTACCTCCATCTGGCCTCTTTGCTGGACATAGGCAGCCTGGTGTTCAGAAGAGGCACAAGAGCCAGAGGCAGTTTTGACCTGGGGAACCACAGGCGCTTCTGGTAAAGCTGCTTCCTGGAGAAGTTTCTGGTGCTCATTCTGGGGAGCAGCGGAAGAAAACGCATGATGGACTTTGTTTCTGTATTGGAGACTGGCACCGATTCCTCCATTGGGGGCGTTTACAAAAACAGCTTTTCTGGCCAGGGCTTTCTGTTTTTCAATCACCAGAGAATCACTGGAAATAAGCCGTGCGTTTTGCCGGAAATGGATGGCTTCAAATGGTTTTATTTTAAATTCCAACAACTGACTCATCGTTTTCCCTCCTGTCTTTTTATTATTGAATCAAAACTGCTGATCTGCAGCCGGAAAAATCAGGCAAGAAAATCAAACAGAGAGGACTGCATCAGGTTGGAACCAACCTTTAAGGCAGCAGAGTAGGAGTACTGATAAGAGTACATCTCCATGATCGCCTCATAGGGATCCGCACCGAGAATATCCTTATACTGGATCGTAAGGGAGTCTTCCAGGCTGTCAAGCTGCTTGGATGTTGTATCCAGAAGGTTCGCCTTATTTCCAAGATCGCTGTACACCCGGCTGAGAGTCTGGGATGCAACTGTCATGCCAGTGTTCAGCTCCCCAAGTGTTTTTGAATATGCGCTGCTGTCGATATCACCTTTGATATACTTGTCAGAAGCCATGACAGAGATGCTGGTAAGTCCCAGAGCGCTTTTGTTCAGCCCCTCTTCGATTGCTTTCTTTGCGTCATCCGGAGCCATGGATTTCAGTGCGTCAGAGGTAAGGCCGGTCAGCATATTCAGACCTCCGGTATAGGTATCCAGCAATGTATCTGGATTATTGATATTCCCATAACCGATATCTACCCGTCCCTGCTCCGTCATTGCCTTGAGGATCAGATTCATGTCATCATCGCTGATTTTATAACCATATGTTTTTGTCTTGTCATCATACTCCATGGTCATAGTCATGGTTTCTGTTTTTCCGTCAGTAAATTTATGGGTGAAGGTAAGGGTAGAGCCGTCTGCACTGAGGGAAAAGGGGGTGCTGGTGACGTCGTTTCCGCCAAACACATAGTAATTTCCATATTGGGCATTCAGATTGTTTACCATGGACTGGGCTCTCTGAAGCAGCTCATCCCGTTTGGTCTGGACCGTATTCTTGTCAGAATTGTGGGTAGAGTCGCTTAGATACTGGACGGCAGTTTTTGCTCCGTTCAGAAGCTGCTGGATATCATAGGTCCCGCGTTCCTGTTCGGAGAGCCGGTTTTTCAGATCACCGATCAGTGCGTTCCGGCTGAGCGTATTCTGGTAGAGCTGGTCGATCTGCTTTCCACGGTAATAGGCCAGTGGGTTTTCGGCCGCATTTTCATATGCAGCTCCTGTGGATACTTTATTCATGGCTTTATTCAATTTTCCATGCACATCATTGACGGAAGATGTGAATTTATTGTACATGGATGAATTTACAACTCTCATAAGATCAAACCTCCTGTTAGTAGTCGCTTCTGCTGATGAAAAATAGAACGTATAGGGTTATGCTCCTATGCTCAATAGGGAATTCAACACCTCATCCAGGGTCGTCATCAGCCGGGAAGCCGCATTGTAAGCGGATACATAGGTCATCATGTTTGCAGCCTCTTCATCCAGGCTGACGCCGGAAAGAGAGTCCTTGGAAGACTGGATCGAATTCAGCACAGTCACCTGGTTCTTTAGTGTAGCCTTGTTGGCGCTGGAATCAGAAGCAAGCTGGGTGGAGACATGATTCATGAAATCCGCAAAGGTTTTCCCGCCCATACCGTTGATATCGGTTTTTTTCATAAGATCCAGCATGGCCAGAACGGTGTCATTTTCATTATTCGGCCCTTTAGCAATGTGAATGGTCCCATTGATCCAATCTGTGTTAATGCTGATATTGGACGCATCGATTGGTCCGTTTGCTGCCGTAAACAGATCTCCACCCCCGCTAGTGTTGGGAGCTTTGTTCAGCGCGTTCATTTGATCGGCAAAGGTTTTGGCAAGGGTATCCAGTTTTTCACGATAGAACTGGTAGCCGCGCACATCATCAAGATTGTTTGTACCCTTGATCGGATCGCCAGTGCCTTTTTTCCCAAGCATATCAAGGCTGGCTTGTATGGAACCGCCGGAAAATTGGATGCCGCCTGCGTGAGCAGTAACGGTGTCTGGATTCGGGCCAGTACCTGTAAACTTGATGGCAATGTTGGAGGGCTCGCTGCGGTCGGCAGAGATATCATTTTTGTCCGCTTTTACCGCCTCCAGCTGTCCGTAGTTTTTGCCAGGTTCAGAACCCTCGATCAGCGTCACTTTCTGTGAAACACCATTGGCGTCTTTGTAGATCAGATCGACCTTCAGATCGTCGGGCCATTCCCTCTTTCCAATGATGTTTCCATTGACGTCGTAATCGTAGGCGCGGTCCCGCTGCTCGGTATGGCCGGGTTTCGATGGATGATCCTTAGGGTATGTATAGGCGTAAGTACCGCTGTGGGCGTCGTCCTTATAGTAGCTGATCTCAATCGGCACGTAGCTGGAAAGCTCATCCAGCAGAACGTTTCTCTGATCCATCAGCTCCAGAGACGGCTGGCCGGCTACCTGGTTCCGTTTGATCTGGGTGTTCAGATCCCCGATCTGGCGGAGTATTTCGTTTACCTTTTCTACGGCGCCCTGCTCACTGGTCCCCTTGCTGCTGAGACGGTCAAATTCCGCCTTTTCTGCCTCAGTCAGTTGGGAGGAAGATTGATTAAATAGGGAAGCCAGGGCCTGCATACGGGTACGCAGCTGGCTTTCAAACACAGGATCGTTGATCTTGGACGAGTCCTGCATATCATTTAACGCGGACTGGATATCAATAAAGGCCTGATGCAGACCAGAGATATTGGTTTCATCCAGGACGTTTGAAAGGGAGTCCAGTGAAGTCTGAATAGAACTGGCGTAGTCGGCCTTCGCCATCTGAAGGCGGTATTGAACGTCAAGGTATGGGTCGCGGATCTGGGAAACTCCGTTCATACCAACGCCGAATCCTACAATATTTGAGGATCCGTTCATGACAGGGGAATAGCCGTTGGAGTAATTTAAACCAGACGTATTCAGGTGCTGTCTGGTATATCCGACAGTATTCATATTGGCAAGGTTCTGTCCCGTGATATCCAGACGCTTCTGGTTGGCCTGGAGCGCGGAAAGAGCTGTATTAAATCCGGCAAAGGTTGCTCGCATAAAAGTATATACCTCCAAAATAAAACCGGCTGCATCAGCCGTAGTGATCGTAGTGTGGTCCGTTCTCAGACGGGGAAAGCAGGCTGATCTGGTGCAGCCGCACTTTCAGGATGCGGTCAGCGCTGTCCTTGGCGTTTCTCAGATGTTCAGCCTGCCTGTGTAATTCTTCAAACAGGGGAGTCAGCCGTTCTCTGCCGTCTTCGTCCTCCTGGGCCAGGATATCTCGGAAAGAGGCGTTTTTTAAGCCAGCCGGTTCCAGGATCGCGGTCCTTTTCTGTTCGAGTCCGCGAAGCTCCAGGATAAGCGCCTGTTCTTCAGTCAGGATCGAATCCAGCTGTTCATGATGGCCGAGAGAGGCCGCCTCCGCTTTGGCTTCTTCTTCGGCATCCAGCCGCCGCAGCACGTCTGACAGGCGGGAGAGGATGGGAAGAAGCTGGGACGGGGCCCTCATCGTTCTGTCATGGCCCGTGCAATGGCCATGTCGTCTATATGGTAGGAACCGTCCGTGATCATTTTTCTGAGCCGGGAGATCCGCTCCGGGTCGGGGGCATTCTGAGTGACGAGCTGCCCTGTGATATTTTTTGCCAGTATACGGGCGAACTGCGTATCATCCTGGGCAGATTCCGCCTGTGTATGGAAGGTTGCCCGGTCATAACTTCCTGGACGGGCCGTCCTGGGATCAGCAGATTCCGGAACCCGGTCAGTCTGGCCTGGCTGGATCTGGTTTCCAGAATGCCATGTATAAAAATGAATGTTCATAGGCGTCTCCTTTTCATCCTGTCATACTCTTATAATTATTATCGTCCGGTCACCGGAAAATATAAGAAAAAAGAAAGAGATGGGATCATACAGTGGTATGGCAGACAGGGCAGTGGGATTTTTGCAGAAAAGTAAAATCTCTCTTTTCAACCGAGGGGTATTTGTTGTAAAATTAACCATAAAGAATGATTGATATTTCTGGTATTTGGGGTATTGCTTATAACGGGACTGGCAGGCTGGAAATATAATGTATGAAAAGGAAAGAGTGGAGGGAAAAGTAGTGGAACAGTATTATGAAGCATTGCTGAGATGTATTCCGGCAGATATTGCAGTGGTACGGCGGGATTCCATGGGCAGGTTTATTCCGGAATTTTTATCCGATGGCTTTCTGGAGATGACAGGAATGTCAGAAGAGACAATGCGGAAGCTGCGGTACAGGGATACTCTGGATGGTGTTCATCCGGATGAACGGGATTATGTGAAGGAGAATCTTGAGCAGTGTCTGGAAGAAAAAAAGAACAGTTGTGAGCTGCGGTACCGGGTTAAAAAGGGGGAGTCAGATTATATCTGGGTCAGCGCAAAATATTCGCTCTTCCGGGATGAGGGAAAGGGAGAATATATTTTTATCAACTATTATGATATCACAGCTGAGGAGGAACAACAGGAGCAGCTGCGTCAGAAATACAGAGAGCAGATCCTGCAGCATTATCTGCTGAATGATGATGATATTCTGGTTTTGGGCCATTGCAATATTACTCAGAATAAAATCCTGGATATGGTCGATCGTGCGGATATGGGGCTTTTGGACAAATTTGGCAGCTTACGGGAGGATTTTTTCAAGGGAGTCGGAACATTGATTCCGGACCAAAGGGAGAGGGAAGAATTTTATGGCAAATATTTGAACGAGCCTTCTCTGCGTGCGTTTAACAACGGCGTTAAAGAGGTACTGATGGCCTGCTACATAGAACTTCCAGGTAAAAAAGAGGGAAAGTATGTACAGTTTCAGGTGGATCTGGTATCAGTTCCCGATACGGGAGACGTTACAGGTATACTGACTGTAACAGATGTTACAGAAAAAAAGATCCAGAATACCGTTTTTTCACGGTTGTCTGAAATCAACTATGATCTTGTGGTAGAGGTGGATCTGATACGCAATACATACACGATTGTAAGCGGGGAAGACTGGGATGACAGTGAAATGGAAGGCGACTTTTTAAAAAGAGTGGAACGCGTCCGGGAAAAAGTAGTATCAGATGATAGGGAACTTTTCTGGGAAATGATAAGTCCTGGAAAAATACTGCAGCATCTGGAGGGAAGGAAATCTTACTCATTTACTTATTCCTGTAAAAATAAAGATGGTATGCTTACAACAAAGAGTATGGCTGTTACTTCTATTGATTCCCGTCTGAAAAGGATCTGTATGGTCCGCTCAGATGTAACAGAAATGCTGGCAGCAGAGCGAAAAGAAAAGGAGGAGCTGGAGAGGGCCCTGTCTGCGGCAGAGAAGGCGAGCCGGGTAAAAAGTAATTTTCTGTCTTCCATGAGTCATGATATCCGGACGCCAATGAACGCGATCATAGGGATGACAACGCTGGCACTGAGAAATATAGATAACAAGGAGAAGGTACAGGATTATCTTAAGAAGATATCCATCTCCTCTCATCACTTGTTGAGCCTGATCAACGATATTTTAGATATGAATCAGCTGGAGTGCGCCCACATGAAGCTGGATCATTCCTGCCTTCATCTGGAAGAGCTTCTGAATCATTTATCATCCATAATGCTGCCGCAGGCTCAGTATACAGGGCTTGATTTCCAGATAGAAAGAAAAAATATCCGTCACCCATATTTTATGGGAGATCCCCTTAGATTAAGGCAGATTTTTATTAATCTTTTAAGCAATGCATTTAAATTTACCGCGGAGGGAGGCAATGTATGGCTCCGGGTCGAGGAGATCCAGGCTTTGAAAGAAGGCAGGGTAAGATATCGTTTTTGTGTTCAGGATACAGGAATTGGAATGAGCGAGACATTTGTGAAACATTTATTTAAGCCGTTTGTCCGTGCCAGAAAGGTATCTGAAATTGAAGGTACAGGTCTTGGATTAAGTATTACAAAAGGACTGGTCGATCTGATGGGCGGGCAGATCAGTGTGGAAAGCAGACAGAAGGAAGGAACGACTTTTTATGTTGAATTAGAATTTGAAGAAGCAGACCGGCGTACAGTGGAGGTAAACATTACACAGCCGGAGGATGACAAAGAACAGAACCTGAAGGGCCGTCATTTTCTGATGGTAGAGGATAATGAGATTAATGCAGAGATCCTGGGCGAATTACTCCGGATGTGGGGGGCGGGATTTACTGTGAAAAAGGATGGGTTCCAGGCGGTAGAAGAGTTTAAAAACTCAAAGCCAGGTACTTATGACATGATTTTTATGGACGTGCAGATGCCGGTCATGAATGGTTATGAAGCGGCCAGGGCAATCCGCAGCCTCCCAAGGCAGGACGCAAAAGATATTATTATTGTAGCAATGACAGCAAATGCATTTGCAGAGGACGTGCAGCTTGCGCTGGACTCTGGAATGAACCAGCATATTGCAAAGCCGCTGGACGCCAGAAAGCTCTACTCGACTATTTCCCAGCTCCTGAACGGACGGGAAGAAAGAGAATAATGATTTTATAAACTCCCGTTCAATTCCTGGAAGGAACAAAACGGGAGTTTATGTTTTGCAGTATTTATTTTGGCCCGCCGGTCTGGAATTCCTTTAGTCCATCCGAATCAGAAGAGCCGGAGCTTCCGGAACCGCAGGGCGGGGAATCACAGCTTGTTCCGCCAGGAACCGTGATACTGGGGCTGCCCGACGATCCGCCGGGGCCGGAACTGGCTCCCGGATTGGCGGAGGGGACATTGCTGCCTCCTGGGGACGGTATGCTGGAATTTCCGGCAGACATCCCGTTGCTGCCGCCCGGGCCAGCCGTGCTTCCAGAGCTGCCGCCGGGGCCGGAGGTACTTCCGGGATTCACGGTCGTAATCCCATTTCCGCCGGGAGCAGAATTCGTACCCGGAGCGCTGCCTCCGGGAGCCCCTGTGCCCGTATTCCCGGCAGACATCCCTCCCGGAGAGGAGGTGCCGTTGGTCACCTGGTTTCCGGTAATTCCAGAATTTCCGGACGGCGGTGAATATACGCTGCCAGCCGAGCCTCCGTCGATGGCAGAGGCCTCATTGAGGCATACGCCTGAGTTGTCAAAGGTATAGTTGATATTATTGATCGCGTAGGAGCCATTGGAGATCATCTTTCCATCCGACGGATTCATGTAATAATATTTACCGTTATCCTTGACCCATCCGGTGACCATATGGCCCGAGGGGTTGAAATAATACCAGGCTCCGTCGATCTGCTTCCAGCCCACAGCCATTTTGCCGGATGTCTTATCCATATAATATTTGTGGGTGCCGTCGCTCTGCCATCCGGTGACCATGCGTCCGTCCGTATGGAGATAATAGTACCGGCCGTCCAGCTGGAGCCATCCAGTCATCATCTGTCCATTACCGTTAAAGTAGTACCAGTAATTGTCGATGACTGTCCAGCCCGAGGCCATATCACCGTCAGGATTGAAGAAATACGTCACATTGTCGATGGTCTGCCATCCAGTGACCATGGTACCGTCTGCCTTCATATAATAATATTTTCCATCCAGGTTCAGCCATCCGCGTACCAGCCGCCCATCGCTGGCAAAGTAATAGAACGCGCCGTCCATTTTCCGCCATCCAGTGACCATGGATCCGTCGCCCTTCAGATAATAGTAGTCGGTTCCGATCCGGAGCCATCCGGTGACCATAGCCCCGTCCAGAAGATAATACCACTTTCCATTATCCTGGAGCCATTCGCTGGCCATCCTTCCGTCTGCCTTCAGATAGTACCACTTGCCGTCAATGGTCTGCCATCCGGTCATCATCTGTCCGGTTTTAGGAAGCAGATAATAATAAGAATTATCCAGCAGCAGCCATCCCTTATACTGGGTGCCGTCAGAATTCATATAGTACCAGCTCTGTCCGTCGTTGATCCAGCCGGTCTGCTTTACATAATTCTTATAATAATACCATTTCCCGTCGATTAGCCGCCATCGGTCAGCAGGCAGCTTGGCTGACAGATCCTTAAAGACAAAGTTGATATCCACATTCCCGTTGACGCCGTTGATCTGCCCCTCGTTGGTGGCCTGCCACATGGCCGCGCCTGTATAGGCCGGCTTGGCGTTATACCGGGCCACCCATACATCGTAGGGAACCTTAGTCATATCGATCTTCTGGGAAAGCCAGTAATCATTGGTGTAGACCATGGGATAGTATCCGGCGGCCTTCACCTTCTTACAAAATGCGTTGATCACATCCGCCAGCTGGGCCGGTGTCAGAGCGCTCATTTCCGTGGATTCCACATCGAGCACCACAGGATAAGAAATTGGATAGTCCTTGATCAGATTCAGTACAAAATCCGCCTCCGCCTCCGCTGCGGCCGTTGTGGTGGCGTAAGAATAAATATAAGCGCCTACCTTCAGTCCCGCATTGAAGGCGTTTACTGCGTTGACGCTGAAATATGGGTCCACCTCGTTGTTATATTTGGTTCCCAGCATAACGAACTGCACATCGTCCGCCGCCACGGCGTTCCAGTTGATGGACTGCTTCCAGTGGGAAACATCAATGCCTCTGGCTGTGATCCCTGTGAGCGCAGAGCCGTCCGCCGCCACATAGGAGCCGTTGGCATTCCGTTCCCAGGCCGCCGCAAAAGACGGGACGGCGGGATATACGGCTGCAAACGCCATGGTCAGACTTAACAGAGCTGCAGCCAGCCGCTTCCTTTGTATCATAAAAATCCCCCTCATGGTAAAATAGTTCCGAAAAACTGATATGTTGATTATACCATATAATCCCAATGGAGTCTTGAATAATTTATTACAAAAGTGGGCCAAAATCCCGGAGTTCTGCCACATTTTCCGGAATTCCGGAACAAATTTAAAAATCAGACCCGATTAGGAGAAAGGCTGGATCGGTAACGATCTTTTTATAGTAATCCTTGGCATACCGGTACATGATGAGCGTGTATTCACCGAACTCTTCGCCGATACTGCTTTTATATACGGCCCACAGGCACCATAAAAATCCGCCCAGGGCAATATAGGAATAATAAACGAACCGGTCCTCGGCAGAGGTTTTTCCACCCGAATATATGTCAAGGAGCTTTTCTGTTTCTTCCTCATTATAATAAGAATAAATTGCGGCCATGCTGACGTCGATCATGGGATCGCACATTCCGGCGTATTCCCAGTCGATGAGCCGGATCCCGCCATCCGGCAGGAACAGGAAGTTATCGCAGACGCTGTCAATGTGGCAGAGGGTCTTTTTGCGGTCCAGACGGTCCAGACGCTTTAAAAGCGTGTTCATGTGGCCGCGCACATGATCGTAATCCTCAAAAAGATTTTTTTCATAGCCCTTACAGATGGACTCATAAAAGTCGATCCGCTCCCTCATGTCAAAGGAATGATCCACCTGGATCCCAGAATTATGGAGGCGATGGACCAGCTCCATACACCGGGCCACGTCCTGCCAGCTCCTGGGATCTCCATTTCGTGCGCCTTCATAAAACTCAGAGATCTTATAACCCGTGTCGCCGCTCATGTAGATCACATGCTCGGAGATCCCCAGGGGCTTGATGGCGTCATAAACGGCTTTCTCCTGGGCCCGGTTGATAAGAAGATCCGTTCCCGGCCCCGGGATCCGGCAGATATACGACCGTTCCCTGGCTTTAAAAAGGAATGATTTATTGGTCATGCCTGTCTTCAGGCATTTCAGATCGGTCACCTCGGATTCCGGGATATGGAGGACTCCTGCCACCAGCTCCATGGCCGCATTGTTGGAATTATTCCGGTACTTTTCATCGAATACCCGCAGCTCCTCCAGGTTCTCGAACTCATACACCTGGTTTTCCGGCTGACGGTTGATGTACATTTTTGGAGCCGGGTGCTTTGCCATGGACGGAGCGTGTTCTCCGGCCGTTCCATTCAGCAGGTCTGCCAGAACCTGTTCCCAGTACATCTGCTCGGTTCCGGGGGTTTCATAATATTTTTCCAGCACGGGGAAAAAGTCCTCGGAAAATTCCCGGGAAAAGTAAACCGGCCCGTACATGACCCAGGAATCAGAGCCGCCTATGGTCACTCCGGTGAGCAGCCCTTTTTTGCTGGCCTCCAGGCACCATTCAGAGGTGGCGCCTTCCATATATACAGAAGAATACCATGCACCGCACTCGTATGTATGGTACATGTTTTCACGGATCCAGTTATCGGAGGATAAAAGATACGTGTTTTTTCCCTTAAAGCAATCCCGGGCCCGGTAAACGGTGGTCAGTGTGTTCTTATTGTGGTATTCCGGGTTGTAAAGCAGCTTTACGCCGAATTTATCGATGAGGTACTCAAATTTCTCCTTCAGATACCCCACCACGATGGTGATATCCATGATCCCGGCCTCGTGGAGCTGGTTGATCTGACGCTCGATCATGCGTTCACCGAACACCTCCAGGAGTCCTTTCGGCGTTTCAAAGGTCAATGGTACAAAACGGGAGCCAAAGCCTGCCGCCAGGATGACGGCGCTGTTGACCCGGTACTTCTGGAGCAGCTCCACGCCCTTCTTTAATAAGGAATATTCTCCCGTCTGGGGATCCAGCGCGATCAGTCCATCGGCCAGGGCATCCCGGATCAGATGGTTGCAGGTCCCCAGGGAAAGGTCCATGGCTGCCGCCAGCTCCCTCTGGGTGATCTTTTTCTTCTCATAAATATTTCTGCACAGCAGTCCAAAACGATCCATAATCGTATTCCTCCATAGAAATTGAACGAAATCAGATGAAAATTATATGTTCAAAAAATATAATAAAATTAAAGATATGAACATTATACCATACCCTTTTGAAATTGCAAGAGGGCAAAAACGGGATATTGTTCCTATATAAATACAATATAGCCATAAAAATGAAGTTTCGTAAAGAATACGTAAGAAAATAAACAGATAAAAGTTATAGAAATTCTTAAGAAACTATACTATAATGTGGATGTATCGGAGGTACGGAATATTTCCCAGAGGAGTCAAAAGCTTACATCCTTTGCAAAACTTGCGAAAAATGTAAAAAAACTATTGATAATTTCTCTTATAAGAAGTATAATGTTCCTCGTAATGCAATTAGGAATTTCA